>Ga0070724_10001098_pt1 | contig 16752 bp, 24 predicted proteins | sample tdDd001_FD_67278 | JGI IMG/M metagenome (GOLD analysis project Ga0070724, IMG submission 67278) | Marine sediment microbial communities from the Atlantic coast under amendment with organic carbon and nitrate - tdDd00.1 | ecosystem: Environmental > Aquatic > Marine > Coastal > Sediment | place... | reverse complement strand
AAGTCGCTAGAAACCTTTGAATCATCGTGTTATAAACTTTCACAGCTGGATGTTCTCTAAGAATTGTATAATCACCTTGTTGCATTTCATCAATTACACCTTCATCATTAATCTGCTCTTTTAGCTCAACTAGTGTAACTTTCATAAAGGCTGCTTCCTCAAACAATCCTTCGCCTACCTTTTTCTTCTTCTCCTCAACTTCCTTGAAAATCCTTTTATACTTCCGTAACTCAGCTTTAATCTTCTCTTCTTTTGTCTTTTCCTTAGCCATGAAATCACCTCACTTTTCTAAGGGGGGGCTTATGCAAAAATGACCTGTGTGTTACACGAATCTCCCTCCCTTCGGTCTCCGACGGGTACCCATAGGACATTTTAAAGGGGGGCTCGCCATTATATTGTATATAATAAAAATTTCTTTTAAATTTATTCTCATACGGATAATCACCTTGAATATACTAACTCATAAATAAAGTGTTCAAAAGTGTACACTTTTTATTCAAAAACTTTGAAAAACATTTCATTTTGATATGATTATTGCTCATAATCTTTGAAATATCGTTCAATAATCACAGATTGTTTCTCTTTATCATAACGATTAATATCATTCTTTGCTCTATCCAAACAGTTCTGCTCATCTGTATCAATGTGTATCAGATTAGCCTTTAATCTTTCTGCTAATCTTCTTCTCTCATATCCCTTAGGCATAGTAACAATAATCCATATTGATTCTGAGTAATGACGCCTTTCTTCAACAGCCTGATAAAACACATCTCTCATATCAATTGCATACTTGATAGTATCTGGTGTGTTAGGCTTTTCAGTACTCAACATCAATGCCATTCTGATATAATCAAAATCAAATACAACATCATACTTACCCATATGCTTCTTCACATATGTTGTCTTGCCAGATGCAGGTGCACCATGAACAATGTTAACATTTTTATTGATTACTAATTCACCATCTACAAACTTATACTTATCATCACCGGACTTATAGTTTTTAACCTTATTCCTTCGATGCATTGCATATGTCTTTTCATGTTCAGCATTATGACAATTCTTACAGAGTAACTCACAGTTATCTTCATTGAGTGTAATCAAAGGATCATCAATATTTGAAGGTGTTAGATATATCATGTGATGAACCTCTTCACCAGGTACTTCTAATCCTTTAGCCATACATCTTTCGCATAGTCCGTACATCTTCAAGAAATACATTTCTCTAAATGTTTTCCATGCTTTAGAATTATAAAATTTCTTAGCAAATGTACTCATTTTTTCTCCTATAAAAAATCGCCCATGAGCTAAAAGCTTGGGCGATATTGGAATCTCTTCTTTATATCATAATAACATAAAAAATATGATTCATTTTCCCCTCTTTTTCCCATGTTACTTTTAGAGTTCTTCTAAGCCGTACATATGACTCGTAAATTTATATAAGGCTTGACTCTTAACTCTGTATATCTGACTTTTCTCAATGTTTAATTTTTCTTTCAAAGATTCAACATGATTCAGTTGCTTGTCTATGTAAAAATACATGAGCACATTTTTTTCTGTCTCATCAAGATAACCTAATCCTCTATCGATAAGAGCTATCATTCTTATATCCGCTTCAAGTAGCAACTTTAATCGTTCTCGTTCTACAATGTTATCTGTTAATCTATCATCCCAAAGCTTATCACTTGCAGCTTTAATTTCATCAGACATATTAATAGCTTTCATACCATCAAATCTCATTTCAAGTACCTCTATACGTTCTTTGATATTTTCGATACTAGATTTAAGTCCATTATATTTCGTTAAATCTTGTACTGCACAATCAGACCATTTCATTTATCTTCCCCCTTTATTTCTGTATTTAAATCTATTTAAACTAAACAATTATCAGTTTAGGTTTCTACAATATCCATTTATCTTCTTCATCCTGACATACATATATGTCCCTGATACAAATTCAGATAGTTTAATTTCTATATCATTGAAATTATAACCTTGGTACCATTTTTCAAATATCACAGGTGAATCATTACAATTCTTAGCAATTTTTTCTGCTCTTCTTTTTGTCATCTTACTATCAGCAACTGTAATAGTAGGCTTCTTTAGATTTCTGCTTGTTGTATATCTTTTTGAGTTCTTAGGATCTTTGGTAATATATCTGGCCATTCCTTCTAAACCATAGTCATCTGGTTGAAGTCTTCTTGAATGAGTACGTCCACCTTTATCCCAAACCTTCTCAGCAATATCCCTATCTTTAAAATTCATCACAACATGATGATGAACTCTTTTCTTTCCCTTTTGAGGATCATCTTCGTATTCTGTAACATAAATATATTTCAGATCTTCTAAATCATTTTTCTTTATGATTCTTTTCAATCTCCTAATATAATTCTGCATATCTCGTTTTGCTAATGTTTCATCTTCTGGTAAACAATCAGCGTCATATGTAAAAGTAGCCCACATATCATCACTACTAAAATTGGTATTCATTAGTCTGATAATATTCTTCTTCGTATTTCTATCATTTAGATTCTTCTGAGCTTTACTTGTAGTATTTAATTTCTCACATCTCTTTTTCTTACTACTATTCCAGATAGGATATATTTCACATTCAAGCATATCTCCACTCTTAATAGTTTTAACTCTATACTTACTTATGTCCTTATCTCTTAAAGACTCTATCAATTCTTCTCTTGTATCTTCATATTCTTTATTGAATACTTCTTCATAATTCCTAATTGAATACTTCAACTTACCCCCTATATAGATAATGGTCGTTAAGATAATATCCATTACAAGGCCGTAAACGGGATTTCTCCCGTTAAAGAATCTCAGATATTCTCTCTATTTTTTATCTGAGATTTTGGCTCCACATCAAATTCTTCTATTATAATAGAAGAAACTTTACTTTTTCATGATTCTAGGTAGCAATAAACACGCTGGCCATACCAGTGTAATAACTAGACCCGCAGTTAATGTTGATGCTGCATCTTTGAAACTCTTGAACTGATTTTCCTTTGCATTATTTAATTCAGATATAAATAACCCAATTCCAATACCTACATATAAGAACATGATTCCTCCATTTGGTACACAATTTTTTTATCTAATGTAAGAGCATATGAATGTTCATATCTTGCAACACTCGAATCTCTCCAGTTATCCAACATATAAATAACGTCTGATAGTTCAATATACAGAAAGCATATCTTTAATCTATCATCATAGTTCAAATCTTTATGAATATATCTATTAGGATTGATCGGTGTATGTCCTTGATTAGTTAATCTTGTTTCAGCTTGATTAAATGCTCTTTGTTGCTCAAGAGCTTCAAACTCTTCAATGCCTCCTGATATAAATACTTTCAATCTACTCTTTTTCATTTCAAACAACTCCTTGCACATATTCTAACCGACTTCTTCCATTGATGCTTAACTTTCATTGACTTGTATGCATCTAACCTGCTATATTGTTTATTGATGTGTTTTTTCTTGTTTTTATCATAGATTTCTTCAATCAATGGATATAAAATCTCATACAGCTCTAAACACATTTTATAGACTGCATCAGCTACCTCTTGAAAAAACTTTGCTAAGCTCTCAAGAAGAGTATTCCATTCATCCGATTCTTTTAATATCTGATACTCAAGAGCTGCTTTTGCTAAATCCGTTCTTGATATCTCTGATATATTTCTCAGTTTCTGAGTTAGAACGTTATGTTGCATCAATATAATCACCTTCTCCTATATTCATCAACTTATATACATTACTCACAGGTGTAACAAAATCAGGCAAAACAAACTTAACTTTATCCAAATAAGTATTGTATTCAGTACCAGAAGAATCAACAAAAGTTAATCTATTTACTCTTACTGGTACGGTTACTTGATGATCTGGTCCTATCCTTACTATCATTTTCTTATGACGAGTAATTCTAACTAATTGAAATTCTAGGAATTCAAAAGTATAACCCATTTTGGCCATTACCTTTTCGCCATTAGCTTTCCAAGTAATCATGTCACACCGCCAGAAACGTCATGTAATAATATTTCATCCAAAAGTAGAGAATCACACCAAATATGATAATTACCTCTATGGCATAACTTTTATTCTTATTTTTAATATCATCAATAAAGTTTACTATTGATCTAATAAAAGCACTCAATATAATAATTAATCCGACTGTATGTAATAACTGCATATTTCCTCCTTCAGCATTCTTTCAAAATCTTCTACATTGCTTTTGTATCTACCTGCATTAAAGGAAGAAGCTTCTTAGTTCTCCATTTATTCATAAACTTCTCAACTTCTCTATTAACACCTTTATTCTGATAACCTCTATTCTGAATTACTTTCATTTCCTGAACATCAAATTCCACAGTGTAATATGGTATTTCATTCTTTCTGATGAACAGAATCAATTTTTTACCTTTAAGCATACGCTCACTGTATCTAGAACCACCTACACAATGTCTTTGACTTTGACCTTCTTTCAGTATTGCTTCATGGCTATCTGCTACTACAATTTTTAAACTGCCTGATTGATATGAAAGTAAATTGTTCCACTTCTCATATTGAACTTTGATACCTTTATCTAATCTTTTATCAGCATTGACTTTAATAAGCTCAGTAAACTCAATATGCTTCTTCTCTAAATCTCTAGGAAACAAAACAAAGTCATTTATGATATCTAAATCTAAACTCTCACATTGCTGCAGATAGTCACGCCAAATGGTTGCAAAGTAAGTTCTATTAGATCCTTTATAAGTAAATCCTCTATTATACTTATCTGATGAGTTTTTTTCGATATAGTTAATGATCTTCTGAGGCGATATCCATTTAAGTAATTGAGTAAATGTCTCTGTATGTGTATTTTCTATAGCCCAGATAACCTGTCTATCACTAAGGTATCTTCCGCATTCCTCAAGTGTACTTATAAACTCAATGCCTTCTGTTTTTAGATTTAATCGCTTTGCCCTATTAAATACATCACCACTTAAACCAAGATACTTCTTGTGCATATTTAATAAGCCACCTATGCCATTGTAGTAATTCGTTCTATAAATGATTTGATTTAATAAGGCTTTGAAGCCTAATTTACTTAGCATTTCAATTGATGGATATTTTTCATAAGTGAATATATAATCATCAATGTTTATGTGTTTCCCTTTGTAATAATCAAGACCACAGTATTTCCATTTAGAAATCTTTAGAATCGATTTAAGGTTTCTCTTATAGATGAAAGGATCTGAAGCTCTAAGTAATTCTTTGTTATTGATACCACCACGTTTTCTTTCATTAACCCAACGATAATCACCATCTGAATAAGACCAAGCTTCTTCAAAGTTTCTATATTGAGTATCTCCACGTTTGCCGAAACTTATATAAACTCGTGATCCTTCATAATATCCATTTGATGGTTTACTTAATGTTTCTAATATTTCTTCAGGAAACTTCTTGGTACTATCATTTACAGACTTAAATATTCTTCTGACTTTAAAATATCTAACAATGTAACCTTCACCCATTTTTTGAATAATAGATACAATCTTATTATCTTGAAAAGTTTTAGCCTTGTTGATAGCTTTATAAGTAACCTTTGTTCTACAATTAGGACAACGACCACTCTCATTATGCGATTTTTTCTTTTCATGAATAGTCAACTTTCCACACTTGCTACAGTAACCATGCATCTTATTCTTGATACGTTTATAAAACATATAGTTCATATCTTGAAATGGTGTTTTCATCATCCAATCACCAAAGCTCTTTGGTAACAATGGTATGTTTTCCATAAGAGCATCTATTTCATGTTGCTTTAATCGCTTAGCCATCTCCTCACCTCTATCTATTCGTCAATCATTAATTTATCTAATAGCTTATTAACTGCTCCTTTATACTTTTCATATTCATCTGCTTCAGTAACCTTAATATCATCTAAGATGCCTAACAGATCATTGAACCGGTCCATGAGTATCTCAAAAGTTGCTTTGAACTTAACTGCGTTTTCAGATGACTTGATTTGTTTTTTCAGTTCATCTATTTCAATTAATACATCTGGTGGTGTCTCATACATTATTTGTTGTGTTTCAATTTCTTTAGGCTTCTCAGCAAGTTCTGTTTCTAATTGCTTAATCTGTTTTATCTTTTCTTCCATCTCATCTCTAAGATCATTAACTTCTGATATTGAAAGACCACCATCTGTTATAGCATCTATTTGCTCTTTCAGAGAAGATACTTCTTTTATGAAACCTTTAATCTGTATTTCTTTAGCTTCAATATCCTTAACTTTGGCTACCAGTTCAGTTGCTAGGTTGTCATTGTTACTTTCTAATGTATCTAGTTGGTCCAGTAACTCTTGCTTATTCTCATGAATCTCTTGCACTTGCTTAACTTCTGCTTCAATGTCACGTATTGACATTTCACTAACATCATTGACAATCAGAAAATCCTCTCTTGATTCAAAATCAAGTTTAAGTATTGCAATAGCTTGTGTATAGCCTAAATCGGCAATCGAATTGCCAATTTGATTCTCAATCATTAAAGGACCATACTCATCATAGATTCTCATCAAGTTTGATGCTGTCCTCTGTGAATAACTAACTTCTGTTTCTAGCCAACTCTTCCAGTTTCCATGACCAACCATTTCTTTTGCTTCTTTTAGTCTTTTACCAATTTCAACTGCACTATGTAATAGAACTTTATTGGTATGTGCTTTAATCGTATTGATCTCAATAGCGATTACATTGTAATCCCTCACCATTTCCATGTTTTCTAGCGAATTCATATCGATCTCCTATTCTGGAACATACAACTCAATTTTTTTGCCACAGTGATAACAGTATTTATGAACTACATATAATGTGGGATCTACTTCAAAAGTAGGTATAAGCAATTCCATTCTGCATTCACGACACAGCCAAGTTGTACATTCTTTCAACTTTTTCTCACCATCTAATTCTATGATTCTTGTATTTTTCAAATTTTATCTCTCCCTATGCAATTCCATTAGAATAGGTCATCTAATGAAATATTGATTTTTTGACTCTTCTTTTTTCTCTTTTCATCAGATACAACAATGTTCATTGAAAACTCAACATCTGATTTAGGAAAATAGAACTGTGCCGCTTTTCGGTAAACCTCTATATCGGAGATGTGATTTGTCACACCTTTAACAACGTGTATACAACAATCAATTAATTTAGATTCACTTTCCTGAATTGCTCTGCCAAATGTTTCATTCTTAGCAAATTGAATTAACTTATCTGCAACATACTTTCCAACAGCCTTAACTTTCTTATCAGTAGATTTATCAAGCTCTTTCAATTCACTTTCAATTTTCTCTTTAACAAACTCATAGTTATATATTGAATCCATATGAACCTCTATCATCTCTATTGTTTTCACTTTGAAGAATTATATTAATCTCTTGCTCTACAATGCTTGAGAGCAACTGCATTTTATCCGAACATTTACTTTCTTTAGAATCATAAAGATATAATGCTTTATCACTCATGTATGCTTCCAAACCATTCACTGATGAAAGCAATTTCAAATTCTCTAAACTTTCTTTTTCAGATTTATTAAGTATTATACAATCCACCTTTTGCCTCCCTATTCTGCCTTTTCATCATTTGCTTATTCCAGGCATTCTTCACATGATTAATATCAGTTCTAACAACTGGATCAATTCTTAGAATATAACCACACCCTTCACACATAACAATTTTCTGAACAATATCAATTGGTATAAAAATCAACTTGCTCTTTCCACAGGTACAGCTAATTAATGTGTGATCATCTTGAATAAATGTTTCATACTTACTTTGCTCTGTACGCTTTTTGAACATACTTTTTCCTTTCTACTAGAAACCTTATGGTTTCCAACATATGATAAAGCACTTATATGCATATTGAGTTCACTAGTCTACTTCCTCTAGAGAAAAACTTATATCTTCCTCTATTTTTAATCCTGTAGTAATGGCTAAGCTTATCTGACCTTGTAGGTCTTCTTTATCAATTAAAAACAAATCTTCTTCAACAACTTCTATTACAAATTTTCTTCTCATCATCTTCACCTCTATTTCATTCAGTTGTTTTTTACACCTTTTTCCAATATACTGAATTGGGAAGGAGGTGACTATACTATGGATAAAAAATCAACAAGTACAATTGCACACGATCTAACAATGCTATATTTAAGTAAAATGCCAACAAACAAACTGTCTGATTACGATTCAATTTGGGATGAATATAAAAAGGCATATGATAATTTTTATGGCTTTGCAGAGAACTCTACTCCTAACACCAACAACGATGATCATGTTTTTGTTGATGAGTATTAATCAATTTAAGAATTAATACATAATCAACCCACAAAATCTTGAACCTTTTGATTCATCATTAACATCATCAAGAGGTTCAAATTTATCGTTCTAAAATCCTCCATCCAACTTTGTATTTTTTGACATTAATGATAATGTGTTAGCAACTTCTTCAACTTCAAGTACTGTCAAATCTTTTTTCTTACATTCCTCGATAAAGCTTAAAGCAATATTTATTATCTTCTTTTGACGCTTTGATTCAATATCCCATCTACTATTCTCTGTTTTTTTCATATACTCCTCACTTTCTTATTCAGTTTTATTTTCTATATGGATCCCAGTGTATTTATAGAACAACTCCGGTGATATATAGTAAGTCCACTTACTTGACATCTTTACAGCATTACCTATGGGCAACAATCCTCTTTGAAGTCCAATCCGAACAAATTGCTGACATTTACCCATAGCTTCAGCTGCATCTTTTACTGAGATACTTTTAGCTTCTATGCTCATTCACCACTCCTCTTGATTTATAACCTTATTTAGTTCTGTATCCATTTTGGATACTTAGTTTGCAAAAAAAATATCTTTTGCATATTCTTCATCAATATCTAGTAAATCACACAACTTATACATTTCAGGAACCTTAAATGCTGATTCATTATTAACTTTCATTGAAAAAGCAGCTCTTGATAGCCCAAGTTTCTCAGCTATAAATTCCATCTTTAATCCCGATTTCTTAATTTTTTCTCTTAATAAGCTAGTGTTCGTCAAAATCTCCCTCCAATCTTGTATCCGTTTTGGCTTCAACTATAGAATAGTACCCAGTTTCCATTTTGTCAACACAATTAAATAAATTTGTCTAAAAAAATTGACATTTTGGCTACAAATAGATATTATATACTAAAGGAGAAGTTATATGACAATATATGAACGAATAAGAATGCTCAGAGAGCAACTAGGCATGACACAAGAGGAATTGGCTCATAAAGTTGGGTATAAAACCCGATCAGCAATTAATAAAATTGAGTCTGGTTCTCGTGATATTAACCAATCACAAATCAAGCTCTTTGCAGATGCTCTTCAAACTACTCCAGCTGAGTTGATGGGATGGATTAATGCAGATCATATAAAATCTAATAATCAATCTGACGAATTTGAAAACATTTCCAACATAATACTTGTAGAAGGTTCTAATGAAAAACTTTACTTCAAAGAAACATTTGATGAACTCGGTTTTACTATCATAGATATAAACGAGATTCTACAAGTGAAAATAGATGGACAAATACATGAGATTACTAGAGATGACTACTTAGAATATGTTGAAAATATCGCTAGTAAACTTAAAGATGATTTCATCGATTTCATCAATCAAAAATCATATGGAAAACAATTGAATACAATAGCAGCCCACTCAACTGAGAACCTATCATCTGAGGATAAAGATAAAATAGTTAATTTTGTAAATGATTTACTTAAAAAGAAGAATAAATAAACATAGTATAAAACAAAGGATAAAATACATATTGAAATACGATGAATTACTAGATGAGGCAAATGATTTAAACTTAAGAGTGCATGAATCAGTCATGCCTATTCCCTATCTCAAAGGGCTATATGTGGATGGGAATATAATAATCGATAAGAATATTGATTCCCGTACCGAAAAGACATGCGTTCTTGCAGAAGAAATAGGACATTCCATATATACAGTTGGTGACATTTTAGATCAAGACAATATATCAAATATGAAACAAGAAAAGCTCGCTCGTAGCTGGGCATATGAAGAGCTAGTACCAATACATAGATTTATTGATGCATATAAAGAAAATATCAGAAACAGATATGAATTAGCTGATTTCTTAGATGTTACAGAGAAGTTCATAGATGAGACTATCAAATACTATCTCAATAAATATGGTCCAATAATTGAACTAGACCATTATTTGATTTATTTATCTCCACTTGGAATTTTAAAAAGATTCTAATAACTAATAAACAATACAGTAAGGAAAATCATATGAACAATTCAAATCCAAATGAACGTCTCAAAAGAGACTGGTCTCAAAACATATTTTACTTTTTCGTAAGTATTTCAATAATAGTAATCATCTCCCCATTTTTACTTAAATTCAGGATTTTCCAAAATGTAGGTGATTTTTTATTATGGGGCTTAGGAGAGTATAAAAAAGAGTACATAAACTTAATCGGTGGCATGATTGGAGCCGGTTTAGCTGTAAGTAGTGCAGTATTAATTCAACGCCGATCAAACCTTCAAAAGGAAAATGAAGAAGAACAACTTAAGAGAAATGAAATCATTAGAAAAAGCAAGCAAGTAAAACGCTATTTGGAACGTAATATTATAGCTATATGGAACATTTGGTTATGGAATACATTTGATATGAGTCACCATTTTAGAGATAGAAAAGAGTTTCCATATGAACCATACTCAATCTCTATTCATAAGATGTTAGATACATTCATTGAAATCGAGCAGTACTTAGACGAAAGTACAATTGACTTCTTTTATGATATCTATTTCTTCTCAGATAAAATTCATAGTTACGTAAATACATATAACAGTATTAAGAATGAAACTGTTCACCATCACACTCAAAATGCAAGCTTTGGAAATGTAAGCATCAATGCTGAATTTAGAAAAACACCTTCCTCTTATAATATGATAAGAACTTTAGAGTTACTATTGGAAAGAAAAGCAGGGATTTTATTTAATCTTTCTGATTTGAATTTCAAAACTGCAAGAGAAGGAGAAAGAAGCATCCATCAAAAGAAATACTCTTTCTATGATCAAAAAGAAGAGTTAGCTCGAACTTTATATTTTGAAGAAAAAAAGTATATTGAAGATGGAATATATATTGATCTTAGCAAGGAAAAGGCTACAATAGACGAATGGATGAACACAGAAAATAGAGAGTTAATTCCGAATGAACACAGAACCAAAATTATTGATTTGTGTGCAGCAAAGCTCGAGTTCGAAAACATTCATTCTGAGTATGAAGATCAAAAGAAATTTTACTTTGAGAACATGGACACCCCCCAATATAGCACAAAAATACTTGCACTATTTGATACTCTCACTAATATTTAAAAATAAAAAAATACCCTGGCGACAACCAAGGTATTTCATGATACTATTCAGGCGGGTGCCTAATATAATACCAATTCGACACTGTTATTATATCATTTATGGCACCTTGCCTGCAATAGGTGTATTTTTTATACCCTTTTGAAAGGATGTGATTAAATGAAAAATCCAAACGGATATGGTAGTGTTCTTAAACTGTCTGGTAAAAGGCGGAAACCTTTTGCTGTAAGGATAACTGTAGGATGGAATGACCAAGGTAAGCAAAAATATAAGTACATCGGATATTACGAGACTCGATCATCTGCAATGATTGCTTTAGCAGACTATCATCAAAATCCTTATGATCTTGATGCTGGCAAAATAACATTCGAAGAAGTTTTTAAGAAATGGTCGGATGAGAAATATCCTAATTACTCTAAATCTAACATTATTGCCTATAACTCATCTTATAAGGCATGTTCGCCTTTATACGAACTCAGATTCGTTGATATCAAAAAATCTCATCTTCAGAACGTAATTGATACGTGCGGTAAAAATTACCCAATGCTTCGAAAGATAAAAGTTTTATTCAACCAGTTATACAGATATGCTTTAGAAAACGACTTAGTAACAAAGGACTACTCAGAATTTGTTGAAATAAGTCATCATAAGAAAGAAGACAATGAAAGGGATCCTTTCTCTAGCAAGGAGATTTCTACTCTCTGGGACAATGTTGATAGAAATGAATATAACTCAATTATTCTAATGCTCATTTACAGTGGTGTAAGGATTTCTGAACTTCTCAATTTAAAAAAGGAAAATGTACATCTTGATGAAAAGTACTTTGATGTTGTCAGTGCTAAAACTAAGGCAGGTATAAGAAAAGTTCCAATATCAGATAAAACAATACAGTACTTTTCTCACTGGATGAGCAAAAGCTCTACTGAGTATCTTTTAGTTACACCAGATGGCGATGCTTTTACTTATAGAAATTATTATGATTCCTACTGGAAACCACTAATAACAGAGATGAACATGAAACACACTCCACATGATACTAGGCATACAACTGTATCATTACTAGTTGCAGCACATATTAATCAGACAATAATAAAGAGAATTGTTGGTCATGCTGGTGCAATGTCTCTTACAGAAAGAGTATACACGCATTTTGAGATTCAACAACTGATTGATGCAATAAATAAAATCTAAGTATGTAGCAAAAAGAATCCTTATCAAAGGATTCTTTTCAACTAATTATTTACTATTACTTCGTTGTAAGCTCTTACTTGTGCAGCTTCTAGTTTATTATACTGTTCAAGAGTTAGTTGATTTATATCTTCTTCACACTTTAAGTATTCAATAGTAGCAATTACAGTATACTCAATATTATCTACATCTGAATCGAATCTATCCATAGCATGAATTCTAATATGAGGATTCATAAGAGTTTTATACATAAAATTCTTCTGTCTCGTAATAACAGTATCCCATTTGAAATTACCTTTTCTTTCATACTCCGGTTTATACTTATTGCTCCAATCACTAAATGTAGCAGGAGTGCTTGAGGCTACATAGCCCTCTTCAATCAATGCTTCATAGAGTTCAGCATCCTCTATGATGTTGACCGCTTTTTGCTTTTTTTTGTTACCTAAATCCTTTGTTAAGTTGAACACATTTTGATTCTTAATAAATGTATCTTCAATTGCTGTCTTAGTATAATCTTCAGTATTTAATGGATTTACATCCGAAGTTTGAGCAATTGTATATTTTATCTTAACTTTACCATTAAAATCAAGATCTCTAATAACAGGCAAAGGAATCACAGCATATTTTTTAGGTTGAATCACCCCTCTATATATCACTTTCACTTCATTATATTTAGAGGTTAATATCTCATCTACATCTAAATGTGAATATCCAAAACCGTGAAGTTTATCAGTAGTATTGTCTGGATGAAATGCCGTATGTATCAAGAAATTTTTCGCCAATAAAGGTGTAGCCGATTCCATTCTTCCAACTATTTCAGCAGCCCTTGCAGCAATCAGCGGAGAAGCAAAACTTGTTCCCATTGTAAGAGACATCTTAGTGTGATCTGGTGTAAATACATGAAACGGATAATCATCACACCCACCAAAACCTAAAACATCTGGCTTAACCTTCGACCCCTCTCTTCCATCTCCTACAGAGCTATAATACGCTCTTTGAAGATTCAGTTTTTCATCATATGAGTACGCACCAACAGCTAAATTGTTTACACTATCTGAGGGAGCTTGAATTCTCGCCAAATCTCCTGGTAAATCTCCATCGTTACCTACAGCTGTAACAAACAATTTTGAATGTATTCTTGACAATCTATCAATTGAATATGTAAATCTAGATATGTAATCGTCATCAATAGCACCATATGGTCCTATCGACAAATTATAGACATGAGTATCTAAATCATTTGGTACGATGTCCTCAATTATATCAATTACTTCATACAAATTTCTATCATTCGCATCAGATAATGGCAGTACCCTATAACTTTTTACATTTACTGTTGGAGACTTTAACTCCCCATTTGTAATATACTCTGATAAATCACCATAAACTGCTGCACTCACTACACCATTTCCATGACTATAATAATGATCATGTTTTTCAGTACCTATTGGATTATACTCTTCTACATAATTACTAAAAAGCGGATGAGCTCCATTAACACCACCATCAAATATACCTAAATTGATTTTAGACTTTATCATTGGCACTTCAACAATCGATTGCATTCCTAAATCACGAACCGGCATTTTAGGAAGATCACATAATCTAAGTTCATTAATTGTTCTAATTGGATTAAACTTAATAACTTTCTCTAATTGCGGTTTTGTAATTCTTACACTAGCAAACGTTATTCCATCATCATATAATCTGATATCAACAGTATCTTCTTTCGATTCTGAACCAATCATCTCTTTGAACTTCTCAATAACTGTTGAGTTGGATTTTGAAAATGGATGAAGTACAAACTCTACTCGACCCTCTTCCCAATCTTCAGGGAACTTACTAAGAAGTGATTCATGATTATCAAAATATATTGAATCTATATTTCTTAACTCGTCCTTTTCACCTTCGTTAAATCCCGAGTCTTTCAAAAGATTCGACTTGAATCTTATTAAATCAGACTTATTTATTTTGATAAAAACCTCGTTACTAGTTTTAAGTGTTGGCTTTCCTCTCACGATAGCCTTTTGACTCCACTTCTTAGTACCTAACTCTTTAGCTCTTACACGAGATATGACTTTTTTTGGATGATATGACTTTGCAGAACAATTAATATCCAACCTCATCTTTAGGACAAAATCATCCAGTATCATCTCTTGTGAATATAGATCTACCTCTTCTATAACTGTTGTAATATTTTCAGCAAGTTTATATCTTGCTTCATCATAAGTCTGTCTCTTATCTCTACCAGGTGGTGTAGGCTTTTTCTTAAATGGTTCTATGTACTCTTCTCCGTTAATTAAAATTGGTCTTCTCTTATCATTCATACTCAACCTCCATGACTATTTCTTATAGTAATATTGAACTGTTGTTTTTCCTTTTCCAATCATGTCTGCAATCTCTCGAAATGTCATTTTATAATCATCACGTGCTATATGTGTGATTTGTTTTAATACCTCTATGTCCTTATTTTTATTAAGCTTTGTGATATGTGATATTGTACTTACTATAATGTCAGAGTTATAAAGTACATTCTCTTTTTTTGCCTTTGTAGAAATCTGCTCAATTTCAGCTGGACTCATATCCTTACTTAACTTCGTCAAAATCGTCAACATAGAAGTTTCCATTCTATTGTCCAAATAATTCTCGAAAAGCTGATATCTTGCTTCAGCGTCAGGTAATGGGATCTCAATAACTTGATCAAATCTCCTCCAAATCGCCCTATCTAATAATTCGGGATGATTTGTAGCAGCAACTATAACTGAATGAGCTGGCCAATCTTCTAACTCTTTCAATAATACATTAACTACCCGCTTCAACTCTCCTAAGTCAGATTGATCATCTCTTTTTTTTGCTATGGCATCAAACTCATCCAGCAACATGAGCGTTGGTTCTTCTCTAGCAAAATCCAATATTTTCTTCAAGTTCTGTCCTGTTTTCCCTAAATAACTTGATACTGCAGAAGACATATCTATGCTTGCAAACTTCATATTTAATCTACCAGCAAGATACTTAGCACTTGCAGTTTTTCCAACCCCGGGTTTTCCATGCAGTAATATTGAAGATGTTGGTTTTAAACCAACTTCAATTAATTGAGATACCTTCTCTCTTTCGTTTACTAATTTGATAATTTCATTGTTAATTTCTTTATTAAATATTGGTTGGTCATATTCGATAGGCTCCTGAACCTGAACCAACTCCATCCTAGATTCGTTATCTCGTGGAACATTTCCATATCCTATTGACCTCAAAGAATTTTGTCCTACTGAATTATATGACAATGCATCAGATATTTCTTTTGCAATCTCCGGATCTTGCTTTCTATAGTATTTCAGATACCTTTCTGAAACTGCTCTAATCATACGAACATCATTATCTAATGCAGCTCTTATCAGAGTTGGTATATACTTCTCTATTTTCATACTAATCAACTACCTTCCTAACTCCCATAGACCAAAACAAACTTGCAAGTGTTGGAAACACTAGGTATAATTTTGGTCTAATACATACTACCAATATAATTATAGACCGAAACACGTAATATGTCTATATATTTCACTTTAAATCAATAATTAATTTACTTTCAAATGCTATTTTTAACTCGAATACACAGATTCATCTCTTGCTTCTCAAATATTTGTGTATTACTTGTATATTACTTGTATATTACCTATCAAAATTAAAAGCTTTCCATAAATTCGTGTAAATAAAAAACCCTTGGAAACACTGGGTTCCAAGGATTCGATATTTTTGATAATTATCTCTTTGAGAATTGTGGAGATCTTCTTGCTTTCTTAAGACCGTATTTCTTTCTTTCCTTCATTCTAGGGTCTCTAGTAAGGAAACCTTCAGCCTTTAATGTTGCTCTGTAAGCATCAGAATCAACTTGTAATAAAGCTCTTGAGATACCGTGTCTAACTGCACCAGCTTGACCAGTGTATCCACCACCTTCAACCTTGATGATTACGTCAAACTTACCTTCAGTTTTAGTAATCATTAATGGTCTCTTAACTTCTCTTCTTAATGTTGCATAGTCAAAGTATTGATCTAAAGTTTGACCATTAACAGTAATTGTACCTGAACCAGGAATTAATCTTACTCTGGCAACAGCTTTTTTTCTTCTACCTGTACC
>Ga0070724_10001095_pt1 | contig 16786 bp, 13 predicted proteins | sample tdDd001_FD_67278 | JGI IMG/M metagenome (GOLD analysis project Ga0070724, IMG submission 67278) | Marine sediment microbial communities from the Atlantic coast under amendment with organic carbon and nitrate - tdDd00.1 | ecosystem: Environmental > Aquatic > Marine > Coastal > Sediment | place... | reverse complement strand
TAAATTATCGGATAATGGTGAAAAGCTTATTTACCTGGTTAGGGAAAGTGAGCAAATGGCGACCTATAGTTTGAAAACAAATAAGAAGAAAGTAGTGCCAGGGACATTACCACTGGCAGTTTTAGATAATTTCGATAAGAATGTTGGACTATCACCTGATGGTGGTTATTTCACCGTATTTAGTAGTTTAGGATCTTATGGTGAACATACACTTAATGTATACGGGGCAGACTCAGGTCGAAAATATGCTGAAGAAATTCATGGAACATCGCCAAAATGGTCACCTGATGGAAAACGACTTTCTTTTATTTACTCAGGTTCTTTGACTGGCGATGCTTTGTTGACAGATACACGTGTTGGATACATTAAGTTCCCTGAACGTGAAATCGTATACTTTGATAAGGTGTCAGATTCTTACTTGATTCATGATGAAATGTTTTGGAATGAAGCGGGGTCGTCATTACTGTATTTGAGACAATCCGTTACAGAGGGTCAAAATGAACTGAGATCATACAATGTGGAATCAGGTAGTATTTATAGTTTTAACTTTGGCTCAGAGTATGACACCATTCCTACACATGTATCCATAGGTACAGATAAGATTGTAATGTACTGGTCACAGGATCAGTTAATGCAAATAATGGATTTGGACGGCGTAGCTTTGTCACAAAAGGAGCGTATCGATACAATCGGTCAGTTTTCTGAAAATACCAAACCTTATAGTTTAACAAATGCAAAATTAGTGTTTTACAGAGAAAACAAACTTATAGTTCAAAATGATAAAACTCGAGAACTATTGAAAATAGATGGTTTGAAGGAAACTGTTGTCAGCCCTGAGTCCAATTGGATTGTTGTGGGTGTAGGTGAGAATGAAAGATTTGAACTAAAAATCGTATCTAAAAAATAGCCGTAACGATACAATTAGGCGTCATTGTACGCCTTGTTCCATTTACTCTGGGTACAATGAATGCTATAATGAACCTAGAAAGATAAAAATGGAGGATAAGATATGGATACTAAGAAAATTGTTCTTGCGGGTCTAATGGCTGCGCTTGCAACTGTAGGTACGATGGTAATTCAAATACCAACAGGTGGTGGATACATTCACCTTGGAGATAGCATAGTTTATCTTTGTGGCATATTGCTTGGCCCAGTTTTAGGCGGTGCGGCAGCGGCAATAGGTTCCATGCTGGCTGATATATTCAGTGGTTATGCTGCATATGCTATTCCAACATTCCTAATTAAAGGGATTGATGCCATGGTTGTTGGATTTATCTACATGCATTTAATGAAAAATAAAGATGGTATTGTGAATTCTGCAATTCGTTACACAGTAGCATTTATTCCAGGTGGAATTATTATGATGGTTGGATATGCAATCACAGAGTACTTCTTCTATGGTGCAGGTGGTGTAATTGGTACATTTGGTCCTAACTTTGTTCAGGCATTTGTTGGTGGTGCATTGGCATTCCCACTTCTTGTTGCCCTAGAAAAAGCAAATGTTAAAAAGTTGATTTCTGGTCCTAACCACTAGATAACGCAGCACATTTTAAATAACTAATTCTAACTAAGGAAATTACTATTTAACAAATTGATCATTAAAAGATCTGGGTGTATCGCTACCCGACATAGCATATGCCAAGTTGTTTTCGTAAAATAAGAGCCTAACATCTAATTGATCAGATGTTAGGCTCTTTTACATTCATGTATAACAAAATATGTTTTAAGTTCTACTTCATTTCAATGCCGTCATCAGTGATTTTAATCTTACCGGCTTTAAGCAGTTGACCTACAGCGCGTTTGAAGGCACGTTTACTTAGACCAAACTCTGCTTTTATCAGCTCTGGATCGGACTTGTCATTAAAAGGTAGACGACCAGCAGCGTCGCCCAGTGCGTCCCAAAGTTTCTTAGAGTCTTCATCCATACGGTCTTTAACAGATTGGAGTTGGCTTAAATCGATACGACCATCTGGGCGAATACGCGAAACCCTAGCTTCAGTTGTGTCACCAACTTTTAGATTTTTTTGAACAAGTGCACTTTGTAATATAAGACCTTCATAACGACCATCTACTATAACAAAAGCACCTAGTGTTTCAGAAACATCGTAAACATAACATTCGACAACATCATTTTGATTATGTTTCGGCTGACGGTCGAAGTGTTTAGAAAACTTCATTGTTGCACATAAACGGTCAGACTTATCAATGTATAATGCAACAAGGTACTTTCGCCCTTTTTTAACTTCTTTAGTTTGCTCAGAATAAGGTAACATTAGGTCTTTTCTAAGACCCCACTTCATAAATGCACCAATTTTAGTCACATCTGCAACTTCTAACTTTTTAACAGCACCAAGCGTAAGCTCAGGTTTAAGCAGTGTTGCTGTAAGTCTGTCTTCTGAATCTTTGTAGATAAACACATTAAGCAATGTACCTTCTTCAGATTCAGCTGGGACTTCACTTTTTGGTAATAAAACACTATCTGTATCGTCCGTTCCGTTTGGATCAATCAGGTAGGCACCTACAGTGGCATAGTGTGAAACTTTTAATTCTTGAAATACACCTAGTTGAATCATTATAATACTCCATTCGAATGTTTTATATACTTATCCCGTGTCGTAATTGGGGATGTTTCAATACGCAGTCATTACAGCATCATATTATATTATGACCCTTTCTACAAGGGTTTAAAAGCATTAATTTAAATTTGCTTATATTTTGTTATAATAATAAGAAATGAAGCAAGAATATACAGCGTTTTAACATATAAATGAGGTGGGAACATGGCTAAATCTAAAAAGACAAATGCAGAAAGAATTTTGGATCAAAATAAAATCGTTTACACATCTATGACCTATGATCTTTCAGATGATAAGATCGATGGTATATCGGTTGCAGATAAAATTGGTAAGTCATACGACTTGGTTTTTAAAACACTAGTAACCCAGGGACAGGGGCGTGATCTGTATGTGTTTGTTGTTCCGGTGTCGAAAGACTTAGACATGAAAAAGGCTGCTAAGGTATGTGGTGAAAAGAAAATTGAAATGATCCCGGTTAAAGACATTCAAAAGCACACAGGATATATCCGTGGAGGTTGTTCACCAATAGGTATGAAAAAACATTATGTTACCTTCATACATGAATCTATACTAGACAAAGGCGAGATCGTTGTGAGTGCAGGAAAAAAAGGTGCACAAATCTGTCTTAAACCAGAAGACCTCGCAAAGGTAATAGATGCAAAGTTTGCTGATATTGTTCACAAATAAATGACAATCCATATTGGACATTAGCCAAATACACAAACGGGTGATAGAATGGTTAATGGACTAGGAGGACAAAATGAATAGAAGAATATTAGTGATACTTACCATGATGATAATGGTATTAACTAACACTGCATTTGCAGATAATATATTAAGCCAAGATAGTGAACTAACGTCCTATGTAGAGCATGGACGTGTTATAGATGTTAAAGATTTTCCATTATCTGAAGAAGATACTTATGGAGAGTTGATACAAGAGGTTGAGGTCGAAGTGACCTCCGGTAGATACAAAGGATTAATCTATACAACCGATAACGTTATTTCGGGTAATCCTGGGTATGATATACCCGTTAAAGTTGGTGAGGAGATCATCATTCAACTAGATGAGTATTCTGATGGTACGGTGGATGTGTATGTCACGGACTACCATAGAGAAGGCTACTTGTTTAAACTGGTGCTTGCTTTTATTGCTGTTCTACTTATAGTGGGTAAACTAAAAGGATTCAAAACTGTTTTAACAATAGGCATAACCATGTTTATGGTATGGAAAATAATACTGCCGGGTATTCTTGCAGGATTTAACCCTGTACCACTTACAGTGTTTAGTTGTGCTGTTATTACAGTGGTAACCATATTATTAGTGTCTGGACTAAGAAAAAAGAGTATTGCTGCAATTATCGGCACTATTTGTGGTGTGCTTATTGCTGGTGGAATAGCATATGTTATAGGCCAAAATGTAAAGATGACGGGGATGTCTTCTGAAGAAGCAACTATGTTGCTATATATTCCTCAGCAAATTGCATTTGATTTTAAAGCACTCCTTTTTTCAGGGATATTGTTAGGTGCACTGGGTGCGGTAATGGACGTTGCCATGTCTATTGCTTCATCAATTGAAGAAGTCTATAAAGCTAATTCTGACCAGTCAAGGGGACAACTTTTCTCAGCTGGTATGGAAGTTGGAAAAGATGTTATGGGTACCATGTCAAATACACTCATTCTTGCTTACACTGGGAGTTCAATTCCTTTACTATTGCTTTTTATGGCATATGAAACACCAACGGTAAGGATGTTCAACTTAGATGTAATTGCTACTGAAATAGTTAGATCCCTTGCAGGTAGTATTGGATTAATTTTAACCATTCCTATCACAGCGGTTATTACCGTTTTACTGTTAAAACCTGAGCCAATACCGCATAGAGAAAGTAGTGAAGAGCTTGCTACTGAATCAATTGAATAATGTGAAATAAAACACTAAAAGACAAAACATTTAGAAGCCTGGGAATATTCCTGGGCTTTTTTTGTTGTTATGAGAGAACAATAACTTGAAAATATTTCCATAATATGTAAAAATGTTATTTATAATCATCTATATAACTGTCATACTCTGAAACTCAACTGACACTGCTACCGTTAGTACTTTGAGTTAGATGAAGTATAACGAAAGGTGGTGATGTATTGAGGAGACCTTTAATTGAAGTGGCTGTGCTATTGTGGGGTGCAGTATTATTAGCGAACAAGGTACCTATTGTTATTTTAAGAATTGGATATAGTTCTTGTGTTTTAATAATGTGTGTTGGGTTCATGTATGAAAGAAAAAAAGATTTAACTACGTTAAAACTAAACATAAAGTGGATGGGGTTAATCGTTTTAATCTTAGTACTTGGGGTTGAAAACCACCATATACAACATAAGAAATTTATTGAGTACGCAGCAGTGAATAAAACAGTTGAGCTCACTGGTCTTGTAATAGAGGTTGGGAAATACAATTCTGTTTTAATGGATGTTGATATACCATCTAGTTCCAAAAAAGTCCACAAGGTTTTATTAAAACCTAAATGGGGAACAAATCAGAACTGGAAGCTGGGTGACCTTGTACATGTGGAAGGTCTGCTGCAGCCACTTGAATCTGCACGTAATCCAAACACATTTTCACCGCTCTACTATTACGCAAGTAAGGGTATAGACCTTCAAGTAGATGCAAACAAGGTAGTTGTGGACACCCCCATGTATTCTAAATTGTATACTGGGGTAGGACAGATTCAATATTTAATAGAAAATAGATTAAAACATGTATTTGCTGACACAGATGTACCACTTGTAAGTGGATTACTACTTGGTGACACATCAGGAATAAACAAAGATACATTAAGTCATTTTAGGGCGTCTGGGACGGCCCATGTTATGGCGGTTTCTGGACTACATTTTGGGATACTATATATGCTGATATTCAGAAGTCTTTGCAGACTTAAAATATCATTTAAGTCTGCTGCTTACTTAAGTCTTCTAATTATGTTTGGATTTGTCTTTATAACGGGTCTTTCTTTTTCTGGACTCAGAGCCTTCGGTATGATGGTTCTGCATATACTATCAATCCATCTAAAAAGAAAATACGACCTACTTAATGCCCTGGGATGTGTAGCAATTGTGACCATGGTAAGTAATACATATATAGTTTGGAATGTTGGATTTCAGTTGTCTTTTTGGGCGGTTTTTTCAATTGGTCTTTACAGCCGCTTTAAAGGCAAACTGGTGCCGAACAAATCACTAGAGTTTGTAGAACTTCCGCTTCTTATCTACACTATTCTGATGCCACTCACCTTGTTTCATTTTAACCAGTTAAACTTGTATAGTGTTCTATTTAATATTCCAGTGGCTATCCTTATGCCAGTAACGTTTTTGCTTAGCGTAATTAGCTTTTTTTTAGGAAGTGTCCCTTTACTTGGAAAAACACTTATGTTCACTGCAAGCGCTTTTTTAGAATCCCTTCGTTCTTTTACAGGGCTTGTGGCTCGGTTGCCTTTGGGTATGTTTAAAGTTGGCTCACCAAAGAGCGTACTTATCGTATGTTTTTATGCCATGTTATGTTTGGTCTTTTTATCAATAAAGGTGCGTACCTTTGTAATAAGTTTATTTAGAAAGAAAGGTAAAGCATTACTTGCTGTGATTTTGCTTACGATGGCTTTCGTAAGCCTTCCATCACACCAAGATCACTTACGTATAGATTTTTTGGACATTGGACAAGGAGATAGTGCTTTATTAATCTGTCCATCTGGAGAACGTCTGCTCATTGATGCTGGTCCACCCAAGGCTAATTTAGAACAAATTTTATTAAAACAAGGGGTATCCCACCTAGATGCGGTTTTTGTGAGTCATTTTGATGCCGACCATTATTCTGGTCTTATAGAAATTAGTGGCTCTATTAAAATTGACAGGATTTATCATGGACAGGTTATAAACAAACGAGAAGAATTAAGAGCAATCAAATCTCTTTATCCAAATACGGAGTTTGTAGGACTCGGAAAAGGAGACAAACTGTCAGTTGGACCAGTTACAATTGAAGTGTTACATCCAGAAAGGCCAGCAATGTTAAACGAAAATCAGCTCAACCAAGATAAAATTTCAAATAGAAGCCCTTCATCTAATGATTTGTCACTGGTAATGTTAGTTGAGTATGCTAACAAGTCCCTTCTCTTTACTGGAGATATAGAAGAAGGTGTGGAATCGAGTTTAAGCCTTTACAATAATAATAGAAATGTGCCCATAGACGTAGATATTTTAAAAGTTTCGCACCATGGTTCAAGTACATCAAGTACCTATGAATTTTTAAACTCATTTGCCCCTGAAATTAGTGTGATTCAAGTTGGTCAAAATTTTTTTGGTCACCCGACAAAACAGACAATAAATACCTTGTCAGACCAAGATATAATGGTGTATAGAAATGATGAACAAGGATGTATACGGGTTATTGTGAAAAATGATGTGATTCATGTTATACCATGGCTGACAACTTATCCATAGAAGTGGTACAATAGAACGGCAGAATGGAGGCACACATGTCATACGCAGATTTTATGAAAGAACTAGATAATGACAATTTAAAGCCAGTCTATTTGTTCTATGGGACTGAAATGTATTTAATGGATCATTCCATTGACAAACTTCGTACAGAAAAAGTCAATGATGCATATGCAGATTTTAACTGGTCGGTATTTGACGGATCATCTGCTGAAATAGATGAGATTCTTGGTAATTGTGAGACGTTACCTTTTTTTGACGACTCTAAAGTCGTATTGATCAGAAATGCACCCTTTTTTAATGCAACTAAAAATCGACTGACAACAGCAACTGAAGAAGCACTGATTGAGTACTTAAAAAAACCTTCTGACACAAGTGTTGTTGTGTTCTTAGGTACAGCAAAACCTGATAAGAGAAAAAAACTCTATAAAGCCTTAACCAAATCTGGTAAAGCAGTTGAGTTTGGAAAGTTAAATGACAGAACATTTCCGAAGTGGATGCAAAAAATAATAAATGAAGCGGGGAAGACAATTGATCCCGGAACCCTGCATTTTCTAACGGAACAGACAGCATATTTAGATTATGGGTCTGAGAAGACATTACACGATGTGCAAAACATGCTTCAAAAAGTCATTGGATATTGTGGTGATCGTGAAAAAATAACAAGTACAGACATTGAAACCATGATTGACAAACCACTTGAGAAGTCCGTGTTTGATATGGTTGATGCCCTAGGAAGTAATAAGACAGATGTGGCCTTTAGAATTAGTCATAAGTTATTTGAAGAAGGGGAGCCGCCTATAAAGGTTCTTGCCATGGTAACTAGACACTTTAGGTTGTTACTCAAGACTAAAATGTACATGGATGAAGGTTATACACCATCAGCACTTTCATCGAAATTAAAGCTGCCTGCATTTGTAGTTAAGAAAAATGCAGCTCAAATTAGGCCTTTCTCAATGAAAAAACTCACTTACATGCTCAATGCGTGCAAAGAAACTGAATTTGCAGTTAAGACAGGCCAGTATGAAGGACGTCTTGCCATTGAAACGTTAATGGTGAAGTTAAGTCGTAGTCCTAAATAGGGATTTATGTAAAGGAATCTTTGTTATCAGTAGAGACGCTATTACTAGGAAAAAAGGGTTGTTCTCACTTGATAAATTAAATTGCACACATATAATTAAAGCCCGTACTCACTAGGAGTACGGGCTGTTTTTATGTAGTCTTTGAGAATTTAAGGCCAATTCAAAGCTGGCAATGTATACGCTTTCGCCCAAAAAAGACGGAAAGCGCACGTTTGCACTCGTGCGCTTATTCATTATAAATCTGAATTCAAATTTATAACAAGGGAATTGGGGAATCAAATTCTCCTTATTAAAGGCATTCTGATTGATCTGATCAGGTGCCTTAAATAAGAAGCTTAACTCGCATTTTAATCATTAGAGGGTGATTATGCTAGAGTGCTAAGCTTCTTAGATAGACGAGCAACCTTACGAGATGCTGCGTTCTTGTGAATTACGTTGTTAACTGCAGCTTTACGAGCAAGTTTTTGAACTTCGTTGAACTTAGTAGTTGCAACAGCCTTGTCACCAGCTTCGATAGCTTCTAGGAAACGCTTTTCAGCAGTCTTAAGTGCAGATTTACGAGACTTGTTGATAGCAGTCTTCTTAGAGATAACTTTGATTCTCTTCTTTGCAGATTTAATATTAGCCATTTTGTAGTTTCACCTCACTTTCATTTGACCCCTTAGTGTATGTACAAGTCGGTAGATAGCCCGATTTGTGTATTGTGTGTAGGTCAATAGTCAACAAAAAGAATTATAACACTCTTTGTCCTGTAAAACAAGCGGAATGTTAAGCTTTATCTAAAAAAAATCATTTCAAAATTATCTGACGATTCAAACGGCTCTAGTCGGCTAATATTCTGAGTTGTTTAAGACCAAGAGACTAATATCTTTTATGTTATAAAGTAGTAATATCTGTGGAGTAGGTATTTAGTTGTAGAGTTGTTTGTGATATAATGTATCAGAATGTGCACTTCTGCGTGGGAACTACTTGAAGGTGCACTTGTTTTATTGTAAAAACATCTCGATGTGTTACATACTGTAACCGGATTTTAAGCGGAAATCCAAGAGATCGATAATAGAGGAGGATGAACATGTCGAATCGTCAAGAAAAGATTCGTAACTTCAGTATCATCGCTCACATTGACCATGGTAAATCTACGTTAGCAGATAGACTAATTGAAAAAACAGGCCTACTGACGCAACGTGAAATGCAAGACCAGATCATGGACACAATGGATTTAGAGCGTGAACGTGGTATTACGATTAAGCTAAACACAACAAGATTAATATATAAGGCTAATGATGGGGAAGAATATACTCTCAACCTAATTGATACGCCTGGACATGTCGATTTTACGTACGAAGTATCAAGATCTCTAGCTGCCTGTGAAGGTGCTCTGTTAGTTGTTGACGCTTCTCAAGGTGTTGAAGCACAGACTCTAGCAAACGTACATTTAGCAGACCAACAGGGTCTAGAAATTCTACCTGTACTAAATAAGATTGACTTACCTAGTGCAAGACCAGATGAGATTAAAACTGAAATTGAAGATGTAATCGGTATTATTGCTGAAGATGCACCTGAAGTTTCTGCAAAGTCTGGTATTAACATGGAAGACGTATTAGAACTGATTGTAAAGTCTGTTCCTCAACCAACAGGAGACCCAAAAGCACCTCTAAAATGTCTAATCTTCGATACGGTTTATGATAGTTATAAAGGTGTTGTAGCATCTGTTCGTGTATTTGACGGAGAAGTCAAAAAAGGCGACACAATGATGATGATGTCTACGGGCAAGTCATTTGAAGTTGTTGAGGTTGGCGTTTATACACCAGGTCCATTCCCTCTACAAAAACTACAAGCTGGTGATGTAGGTTATATTACTGCTTCTATTAAAGATGTACAACACTGTCAAGTTGGTGACACAATTACTTTAAGTAATAACCCAACTGAAGAAGCACTTCCAGGATACAAACAAGCTACGCCAATGGTTTACTGTGGTATTTACCCAGCAGAAGGTGAAAGTTATGATGCTATCCGTGACGCACTTGAAAAACTTCAGCTAAACGATGCTGCACTGTCTTTCGAGCCTGAGACATCAGTCGCACTTGGTTTTGGCTTCCGTTGTGGTTTCTTAGGTTTATTACACCTTGAAATCATGCAAGAACGTCTTGAACGTGAATTTGATTTAGACCTGATTGCAACTGCACCAGGTGTAATTTATAGAATTACTAAAACAGATGGTGATGTTGTATTTGTTCAGAATCCATCTAATTTACCAGACTTAACTGAAATTAGCATGATGGAAGAACCTATTGTTGATGCTAAGATTTTCATTCCGAGTGAGTACGTTGGAAACGTTATGGAACTCTGTCAACAACGTCGTGGTAACATGTTACACATGGACTACTTAGATGAACGTCGCGTAATGTTACATTACGATCTTCCACTGAACGAAGTTATCTATGATTTCTTTGATGCTCTGAAAACTAAAACACGTGGATACGGTTCTCTTGATTACGAAATGAAAGGTTACATGGAATCAGATCTTGTTAAGTTAGACATTCTACTTAATAAAGAAAATATTGATGCCTTCTCAATGATCGTTCATAAGTCAAAAGCAGAGTATCGTGGCCGTCAGATTTGTGAACGTCTTAAAGATGTTATTCCAAGACATCAGTTTGTTATTCCTATTCAAGCTGCAATTGGAAATAAAGTTATTGCTCGTGAAACAATTAAAGCACTTCGTAAAGATGTACTTGCCAAATGTTACGGTGGCGATATCTCGAGAAAGAAGAAACTTCTTGCTAAACAAAAAGAAGGTAAGAAACGTATGCGTCAAATGGGTAATGTTGAAGTTCCACAACAGGCATTCTTATCTGTACTTAAGTTTGACGAAGAAAACTAAATTTAAGTTAATAAAAATCTTAGGGGTGAACACCAAATGTTCACTCCTTTTTTATATAATATGTCCGACTAGGGGTATACATTGATGAAGAAATAGAATATGAAGATTAATTCTTACAACTGTATTTAGAAAGTTAGGTGAGAAAATGGGTCAGAAACCGTCAAGTTTATATATTCACATACCATTTTGTGCTCAGAAATGCGCCTACTGTGACTTTGTATCTTTTGCAGATCCAGAGTTTAGAAAAGAATATATAGAACTTTTATGTAAAGAAATTAGAATGATAGGAACACACCACAACAAACCTACATTAAAAACAATTTTTGTTGGGGGAGGTACACCCAGTTTACTTAAGGTAGACGAAATTAAAACACTGGGAAAGAACTTAAAACGCTATTTTGACATGACTCAGATAGTCGAGTTTTCATTTGAAACCAATCCAGGGACTGTTGAGTTAGAGGCACTTAAAATGTGGAGAGAAATAGGTGCAAATAGGATTTCAATGGGTGTTCAGAGCATGAATAACCAGCTTCTTGGAACCCTTGGAAGAATTCATACGGCTGATATTGTAGAGTCCTCATTTAATATAATCCGGGAAAGTGGATTTGATAATGTAAACTTAGATATCATGTTTGGCCTACCTAATCAAAAGGTGGATGACATGTTGTCGACTGTGGACGCAGTTTTAGACCTAGGACCCGAACATATATCAGCATACAGTTTGAAAGTTGAAGAAGGCACACCGTTTGACAAAATGGTCGATGCGGGAAAACTTGTACTTCCAAGTGAAGAAGAGGATCGGGCCATGTACCATGGTCTCGTAGAAAAATTAGCATATGCTGGACTAAGTCAGTACGAAATATCTAACTTTTCAAAGCCAAACTTAGAGTGTCAACATAACTTAGTTTACTGGCGAGGTGAAGAGTACTTTGCAGCAGGTATGTCAGCACATGGATACGTTAATGGACATAGACAGGGGAATTTCATTGACTGGTTAACTTACAAAGATTACCTGACAAGAGGTGAATTCCCAATAATGACAGAGGAAGAAATAGATCTTGAAGATGCTGCGTTTGAGTTTATCATGTTAGGACTGCGCCTAAATAAAGGGGTAGATTTAAACCTTTATAAGGAACGGTTTAACAAATCTTTTGAATCGGAATTTGCAGATGTGATTCAAGTCCAACTTGAACAAGGTTTGATAGAAAATTCAGATGGATTTGTTTCTTTAACGAAACATGGAAGAGATACGGCGAATTCTGTGATTGTTGAGTATATGAAGTAACCGATTAAGCTCTTTAAAAGATCAAATGTGATGAGTTCAACCTTACAAGTCAATGATATGTTAATCTTTGGGTAAGGAGGGGTTAAATGAAAAACATTAATTTAGTTGGAATATGCATTGATCTAGTTATTGTATTTGTTGTATCTTTATTTTTTGTTTTGCCAACATTAGAACTGGTGCTAAATTATGATGGTATAAATTCTGGATGGTCGCTAATACATAGTTTAGCTGTATCCTTATGTTTCTATAACATATACAAATGGAATCAAATAAAAAGAAGGCAATAAATTGCCTTCTTTTTTTATGTTACAGTTTACCGGATTGTGAGTATCTTGATGAGTTCTCATCCATCATTTCAGTTTTCCAGTTAAAACCTATGAAATAAGAAACAGGGTTAATATTAATGCCTGTACTTACACCGACATATGTATGTCCATAAGCAAACTTTAGAGAGACTTCATTGATTGAATCTGAGCCTGTTCTTACAAGTTTTACAACACCGTCACCACTTTTGTACCATCCGATCATATCTTCGACTCTGTAACCTAAATAGAATTCATCTGTTGCACCACCATATTCATCGGTTACGTTCCAGTCGTGCTTTACCGAAGGAACATTTACCATGTTATTTTCTTCGTATAACTTGTGATAAGAAGATGATTCATCTAGTGCAACATTTAATGGTTGACCATCAAAATTAGTGCCTTTCCATACGATACCTAGTGCATCTTTACCACCAAAATATGCAGGAAGGTTTGACCATTCCCAGTCAAATGAGACTTTTATGTATGAAGAGGATCCACCAGAATGAGTTGTGTTAATGTCAAGGTCTGCAAAGATACCACGCGCAGAAGCCATACTTATTTTTTCAACATCAGATTTCTCTGGTTGCCTTAAAACAAATGACATGATTGATTTTAACTGACTCTCACCATAAATATCTCTTAGAGCTTTAATCTGTGAGCGATCATACCCCATCGAAAGAAGTGTTTTATCATCTAATTGTGCTCTTTCGGTGAAAACATCATTGAAGTTGAAAGATCTTAAATGATCAATTTCTTCAGTTGTCATACCATTTTTAAGTAACTCTTCATCAGATTGGTTTTGTAACTGCATGTACATATCGTATTCGCTTGTTGATGTAGTATTAGGTGATGCAAAAGCAGGTACTGATGAGATTAACAGCGTCATAATCATCAGTAAAGTTAAGAGTTTTTTCATTTTTTCCTCCAAATAATTGAGTGATAGTATTTACTCGATGCATCAAGTCGATGTGAGTATAACATGAAATATATCAGCAAATGATAGAGTATTCATGTTTGGCACTTCAGTTATCATATTTGGAATTATTTACTTTTTTTGATTTTTATGGCAATACATCAATATGAAAAAGGGACTCAATCGAGTCCCTTTTTGTTAAGAGTACAATTACAAATACTTAATGAGGAGCGATATACACTAGTTTACGGCATATAACTCATTAAAGTTTTTTCCTTAGGAATTTGATCAATCTTTGATGCCATAATAAAGTCATTTTTGCTTAAACCTTTGATTTTATGGGTCATCAACGTGATGGTTACAAGTCCCCAACCTAGTTGAACATCTGGGTGATGGCCTTCTTCTTCAGCAATATCACCTACTAAGTTTACAAATTCCAGTGCACCTTTAAAGTCTTTAAATCTAAAAGACTTTTCGATTTTTTTATCGTCAACGACTTTCCAGCCGGCTTCAAGCTCTTTATAGAAATCCTGAATGCTGTCAGCTTCCATAGGGGGTGTATCTATAGAGCAAGCGAAGCATCGTTGACTAAATAAATTTTGATTTGACAAGACATTCGCCTCCTTTGTGTAGTTGTGCTGTCACCAACACGATAGTTAGCGACCTATTCAATTTATACCAAAGGAGTCTAGATTGAAACAGGTGTTAGGTGGAAATGTCTTGTATAAAGTTAACAAAAGTACATTAGCTAAATGCCACAGGGGAATAATTTAGCTTTATTGATCCCAACTTCCATCATAAAGAGTATGGCCATTTAAGGTACTTGTTCTATTTTGAATATTTGACTCCCAAGTAACTGTGTTACCATTTTTCTTTATGAATTTAAATTCTAGATTAGTACCAGAACTAATATCCTCTACAGAAGCTGTCCATGATGGGTATTCGTAAGTATACATTGGAAGCGCATTGTCAGGATTCCAATCACCAAGACTAGGGTGGTTGCCAATAACATATAGATTCTCACCAAAACTCGTGGAAGCACCATGTACTCTGAATGTCATTACTGGATTTGAATGGTCGTCATATGTATTAGCCATATTTCTGAAATGCGCATTAGACGAACCATAAACACCATCATTGATTCTCAGTAGTGTGAGTCCTGAGTAGTTATGATTTTGGATTGCGTCATTAATGTTATTCCAAAAGTCTGAACCGTCATTGCCTCCGTTAAGTGCATTTTCGCCTTTCAGGTCTATTCCTTTGGTATGAGCTGAATCTCCAATCCAACCAACAAGCGTTTTGGGTTTAGAAGTTGCTTCACTGTTGTAATCACTCATTTCAAGACAAGTAAAATGAAGTGTAGCAGGGCTCGAAAAATCACTAACCATATCCATTATTTTTCCATACCCATAGCTATTCCCACTAGAAAAGTCTGTTGATATTAATCCAGCGTTAATTTCAGCAGTTCTTGGATATTCTGAATTGTTTATTTGCCAGTGAACACCTGGAATTTTGATCCCAAGTGGGATGTTATTTAGTGCACCATCGAAAGCGTTATCTGCATAAGTTAGCATACGTGAACCGTGTTCAACAAGTTCTAAGTTATACCACTCGATAAAATCTCGTCCATATTGTGTGTTTAAATATGGTTTAGATGAATCGTAGAAAAATGAACTCCCATCGGAAGGAGGAGTGATTTCACTGATACTGTTCATGGATAATCCCCAAGCTTGATTAACGCCTGAGAGTGAACCATACTTTGAAATCATAGAATCTCTGAAATCCTCTTTAGCAATGTCTGAATAGCTCTGTAAGTATCCTTTATTAGGATAACCACTATATGTATTGCCTGCGTCGTGACTATTATAAGAAGGGTAGCGAAGTTCTCCAGCAGGACCACAACTGACATTCAGTTCCATAAACAAGCTAGCTTTACTTGAATACTGTGCTTCAAATGAATTCATAAAATCTGTATATTCATTGTTAACAAGCTCATCAACCCATAATGACATATACTCATTGCTTACATTTCCAAGTTCACTTACGTATTTTAAGTCATTCTCCGATAGAGTTAAGCCTCCAAAGTTAGATCCTTTATACTTAGACCAAACCCATGATGGCAGATATGCAGTATAGTCATCTCCAACATTACCACCACATTGGTGGAAAGACATTATAGGTACTACACGTAAACCAGCATTTTCTATCTTTTGGAATATCGTGTCATAATATGACCAGTCAAATTGGTTGTCTGCGTTTTTCTCAACGTCACCCCACCAAACATCAACACTGATCCCATCTGCTCCCATGTCTTTCGCTATTTTCAGTTCATACTCAAAAGCATTCCAGTCGTTAACGTGGAGTGGTGCCATGAGATTTGCACTGAATTGCTCACTAGCGAATGATGTTGTTACGTTTAACATTAGTAGTAGGACTATAAAAATTGAGGTGCCTTTTTTTAAAACATTACCACTTTTTCTTGCTAGGATTTGCATAGAATTCCTCCTTAAAGTTTGTGAAAACGGTTGCACACTTTCAATATAATGTTACCACATAATACAATGTATTTTGAATTATTTGTGTGTTTGTTTTATAAAATTGGAAGAAATTCATATAAAATAGCGCAATCGGTTGCGCAAAGTTGAATATAAAAAGCCTATATTATGTAGAATGTACATAATATAGACTTGTGCGTGTTTAAAAAGTAATTTTAATGAATGAGTATATTTGAAACACCTAACACACAATCATTGAGTTTAAATGTTGCAAACTATATCAATTTTAATAGCCGTATTCCCCTTCAACAAAAATAACTTTTAGTCTATCCGGATCAAACTGTTTTCTAATAGTTACATAGGCACTACAAATGCGATCAGGACTATTACAGTCTGTACAGTAGCCCAGTGTAGCACAAGGTGTTTTTCGGTCCAGTCGTTTTACGTTTGCAGGTGCAGCCACGCGACGGTTTCTTTGAATTGCCTCATCATGATTGCGTACAATTTTATTAGTACCTGTTATGACAATAACTTGTTCTGGGCCATAAATCATTGCTGCTACGCGGTTTCCACGTCCATCTACATTATAAAGTTCTCCATTTTCAGTAATTGCATTTGTACTTGTTAAATACGTATCTGCGCTAAATGCATCTCTGTACATTTGTTTAATGTCATCAGGTGTTAGGCCATCAGCATATCGATCAAGAAGATTAAAAGATTGATTTCTAATCCAATCCAGTGTATTTGTTTCGAATAAAGTCATTGCA
>Ga0070724_10001092_pt1 | contig 16873 bp, 17 predicted proteins | sample tdDd001_FD_67278 | JGI IMG/M metagenome (GOLD analysis project Ga0070724, IMG submission 67278) | Marine sediment microbial communities from the Atlantic coast under amendment with organic carbon and nitrate - tdDd00.1 | ecosystem: Environmental > Aquatic > Marine > Coastal > Sediment | place... | reverse complement strand
TCTTGAGTTTGTAAAGATATCAATATTATCAACATCATAAATTTTAGATGGGAATACCACATCTCCTTGCATTACCATTGTAATAGCATGAGATATTTTATCTGCTGAAGCAGTTTTTGTTAAAAATCCTTTAACACCTGCTTTAGCTGAATTTTTAATATCATCTAATGATTCAGACATTGTCAGCATAATAACTTTTACATTTTTATGACGATTAATAATTTCTTTAGCTACGTTGATACCGTTTTCTTCTGGCATTGTAATGTCCATTAAGATTGCATCCACATGATGCCCAGCATTCATGTAGTCTTTAATTTCAATACCTGATGCAAATGATCCAACTACCGTAAATTTGTCTTTATCTATTAGTTCAGATATACCTTCTCTAATAATTTCATGGTCGTCAACTATAGCTATAGCAAATTTTTTGTTTGTTGCTTCCATAAGTACTCATCCTCCTGTAGAATATTGTATTATTATTTTTATATTGATTATTAAGTTTTTAATACTAATAGTATTTTTTGGGCTACTACCTTAGTTCTCGTTATTCTTTATAAAGATCAATTAAAATACAAAAAACCTACTAATTGGATTTTTATTTTCAAATTGGCTATAACTTTAACGTAAGAACACTATAAATTTAGAAATAGTAATTAAAAATTAGACACATTAAAAAGTCAATTATTCATATATTTCTTATTATTTAAACCGCTAACTTAATTTATTTTTTTATTAGATTCACTTTAGTAGTATAACTAGTATAAAGATCACATCAAACAAAAAATTAATCAATATGCAATTTTTATATCTTTATATATATTCACCTTGTAAAAAAACAAACTCAAATCAGCGAGTTTGTAGCGCAAGTCTATATTTTTACCTAAAAAATATTAACTTTTTATCTTTAGGTTGTTATGCCATGCATTTATAACGAGCATAAACATACCTGTATTTATATTATGGGAATAGATTAACACAACCTATGCATTACTAGCAAGCTTTTTCTAAAATACCCCAGCATTTTACTTGGATTTACCCTTAAAATACCTTTAAAAGCTTATAATTATGCCGACAACACTATATTTTTTAGAAATTTATAAAAATTTTCCTTGATAAATAAAAAAAAACGCACTATACTGCAGCTTGCATTGGAATATATGTTTTATACATAGAAACTAATGCTTATAGTACTATAAATATATATTATGGAGTTTAATGTTATGGCTAAAAGAACAAACAGTGATTACATTAAGCTAGTTTCAACAGCTGGTACAGGTTATTACTATGTAACTAAAATCAACCCAAAAACAGCTACAGAAAAAATGGAAGTTAATAAATACGATCCTAAAGTAAGAAAACACGTTCCATTTAAGCAAGCTAAGCTTAAGTAAATTGTTATTAAACAACAAAACCACCCTCTCTTGGGTGGTTTTGCTTTTTTTACACACTCAACTCTAAACCCCTATTCAAAATCATTCAAAATGAAAATAAACCTATATCAATAAATTTTTAAAAACAGGCTAACTAAGTACATAACACCCCTATCACTTATTATATTTGCTAAAAATGCAACAGTATAAAACATTATAAACACAGTTTTTACTTTTTTTGTTGTAGTTTAAAAAGCTTTAGATTAACCTTAGAAATGTAAATGAACAACAAAACAAAGTTTAAAAAAAGTTTATAATCTTGAAAAGACTACTATTCATCCTAACAATCCTAGTTTCATCATATTCCCCTGCTATGTGTATTAACAGCGGGACATTCTCCATTCAACATCATACAAACATTGAAAGAATCAGCTATAGCTTACCTATTACAGATGAGTTTAAAAGTGCTTTATTAAATTCTTTAAAAACTGGAAAAACTGTAAAAATTGTTCATGCTGTCAAAATTAGACCTGTTGACCAATGGTTTGGCTGGCTTGCCGAAAAAAAATATACAAAGTACTACAGATATAATTTAATTAATAATCAATACTATGTTGGCGTTAGAAAAGACAAACTAAAACCAATAACAAATGTAAACAAGTTATTAAATAATGTAACAGGCTTAAAAAACGCTCCATTTTTACCTAAAAATGTGCTACAAAAAGATAATGCTTATGAAATTGACTTTACAATTACAATCAACCCTGTAGAAGAAAATACGTCTCCATTACTACTATTTAAAGGAGAACGATTAAAAGAAAGATTACACAGTGCCGTTCATTACATCGATAAATAAACAAATTAAAAGAGCCTTGCTTGGCTCAAAAATGCTACCAAAATTTTTAAGTTACTTTTTTGCAGTAGCACTATGTTGCATTATCGTACTATTAGGCTTTTCTTTAATTTCTATTTTTGATAATGATATTTCTCAATCAAGTAATCAACTTGCATTCATTAACTTAAACTTCTTACTACTTGCCTTAACACTAACTCTATTTACTCGTTATTGCATGTATCTATTTATTTACAGAAAAAAAGGTTTTGCAAAAATTAAACTAAACACTCGTTTAGCCGGAGTTTTTTCTATTTTAGCATTTATTCCTGGAACTGCAGTTTTATGTTTTGCCCTTGTATTTATTAATTCAGGTGTTGAAACTTGGTTCTCAACAAGAGTAACAACATCTTTAGACAACTCATTAAGAGTTGCTCAGGCATATTTAGCAGAACATGAAGAAAGATTACTGGTAGAGGCAAAAAACCTAGCTAAAGACCCTATTTTTTCAGCACCAAGCTTTTTAATTGATAGCCAGGCTTTAAGTCAAATTTTAGCCGAAGAATTAGAAGAGCGTGATCTAGCTGAAATTTCACTATATGACAATAAAGGTAACCTTCTTGAGTTTTCAGGAGATTTAGTTCCAAATCTAAGAACAGATGATATTACTCAGTCATTTGAAACGTCTCTATTTAATAAAAAAGGTGTAATTTTTAAAGAAGATAACAGTAGTAGAATTACTGCCATTGCCAAACTACCTTTAGATAGTGGCTATTTAGTGCTACGTCGCTGGATTCACCCTGCAGTACTTTATTATTTAGATTCAACACAAAAAGCATATCAAGAATACTATCAATTACGCAGTGAGCGTGATCAGGTTAAGATTCTATTCAGCTTATTCTTCATTGCCTTTACAATTGCTTTATTATGCGGAGCGGTATACTTTAGTATTCGCCTAGCAAGAAGAATTGTAAAACCTTTAGAATGCCTTGTTGACGGCACACAAAAAATTGCAGAGGGTGATTTAAAAACCAAAATTGAAGTTTTAGATAATGATGAAATTGGTGAATTAACCGATGCATTTAACTTCATGGTTGATGAAATGAACCAGCAACAAGCTGAAATTCAAGCTCGTCACCAAGAGATCCAAAATAAAAGCAAAACACTAGAAGCTATTTTAACAGGTGTTAGCTCTGGTGTATTTACTTTAAGTGATAAAGGCACTGTTAGAATGGCTAACAAATCAGCAGAAGATACTTTTGGCCTTTCTGTTGGCAAAAACATTAAAAAATTCTCTCCTGAAATTCTTAAACTTGCTAATCACTTCTTTGAGGTTAATAACCCATATAAAACGATGCAAGAACAAGTGAAAATCAATTTTGAAGAAACTACTAAAGAATTTTTAATTAGAATTGTTTGTATTGATACTAAAAAAGATAAAGTTAAAACTATTCTAATTACATTTGACGATATTACTGAATTAAAATCAGCTCAAAAACTTGGAGCCTGGTCTGATGTTGCCCGTCGTATGGCACATGAGATTAAAAATCCATTAACACCTATTCAGCTAAGTGCAGAAAGACTTAAACGTAGATTTGGTAAACAAATTCTTCAAGATGAAGATCTATTTTCAGATTTAACTCAAATTATTATTCGTCAAGTTGATGATTTAAGATCATTAGTTAATGAATTTTCTGATTTTGCAAGAATGCCATCTCCAGTATTTAACAAAGAAAATTTAACGTCAATTATTCGCGAAATTATACTACTTCAAAGCAATAGACCTAATATTCACATTAATTTAGATCTTGAGCATGCAAACCTACCAATCCTTTGCGACACCTTACAAATCAAGCGTGTTCTAACTAATTTGATTGAAAATTCAATCAACGCCATTGAAGAAAATAATAAAAATTCATCAGGAACTATTGACATTGTTGCGAAAATATCACAAAATAGTAACATACGCTTAAAAATAACAGATGACGGTCCTGGAATTCCGGAAGATGTAGACATTAGCAAACTATTTGATCCATATATCACAACTCGTAAAAAAGGTACTGGTTTAGGCTTAGCAATCGTTAAGAAAATTATTGATGAACATAAAGGTTCTGTTAGTTTACTTAGAAGAAAGCCAAAAGGAACAACTGTTTCTATTATCTTGCCATTAGATAGGTAGCCAAAATCTAAATCTAAATTTAAGTGTATAATTCATAGATACTTTTATTATTTGCTGACCGAAAGGCCAATCAAGGACAAATAATAAGAGTTTCTATTAATGTATTTAAACGATGTAGTGCTTTAAGTTAAAAATTACGCAAATGTATAATGTGTAAATCTTACCCTAAATCACTATACACATAATAGGAATTATTACTTATGAAATATAATGTACTTATTGTAGATGACGAACTAGATATTCGCCTAAGCATGGGTGGTCTACTTGAAGATGAAGGTTTTAATGTTAAAACTGCTGAAAGCGGCCAACAAGCTATAGACATGATAGCGGAAGAAGTTCCTGATATTGTTCTGCTTGATATTTGGATGGAAGGCATGGACGGATTAGAAACTCTAGGCAAAATTAAAAGAAAACACGCTAACCTACCGGTTGTTATGATCTCAGGTCACGGTACTGTTGAAACTGCTGTTCAAGCAACTCAAAAAGGCGCTTATGACTTTATTGAAAAACCACCTCAAGCTGATAGACTTATTCTAACTATTGATAGAGCTGTGCGTGATTCAAAACTAGTTCAAGAAAACTTAATCTTAAGATCTCAACAAGGTCAAGTTCAAGATTTATTAGGTAGCTCTAGCCAAATAGCTAGCGTTCGCCATATGATCAAGCAAGTTTCAAAAGGTGAATCTAGAGTTATGATTTCTGGTGAATCTGGAACAGGTAAAGAAGTTGTTGCTAGATTAATCCACCAAAATTCTTTAAGAGCTTCAGACCCGTTTTTTGTATTAAACCCTGCGGCTATTTCAGAAAACACTTTTGATATTACTCTTTACTCAATGCTTGAATCTGCCGCTAAAGGGACTCTTTACCTTGATGAAGTTGGTGACCTAAGCTTAAACATGCAAGCAAAATTATTAAAGTTCTTACAAGAAAGTATCATTGAAAACCCAGAAACTGGTGCAAAAAGAGAAGTTAACTTAAGAATCATCTCTTCTACATCTCATGATTTACAAGATTTAATTAAAAACAAAATGTTTAGAGCAGACCTTTATTACAGACTTAACGTTGTTCCTATTGTTATGCCTGCATTAAAAGACAGAACTGTTGATATTCCGCCTTTAGTAAATAACTTCTTAGGTCTACTGTCAGCCGATAAAGACGTAAAAACGGCTTTAACACCTGCTGCCATGGCTGTACTAACAAGCTACAGCTGGCCTGGTAACGTTAGACAGCTGAAAAACTTAATTGAATGGTTAATCATTATGCACCCAGCTAAAGTTATTGATGTTGAAATGCTACCTGCTGATTTAACACTACCTGAAAGCAACGGTGAAATTACAGATCTAAATGCTGTTAAAACTCTGCCTTTAAGACAAGCTCGTGAAGTATTTGAAAAATCATACTTAACAGATCAGCTTAAACGCTTTAACGGTAATATTTCTAGAACGGCTGACTTTGTTGGTATGGAACGTTCAGCTTTACACAGAAAATTAAAAACACTAGGTGTAAATTTAAAATCAGAAATGCATGATGACCTAGATTAATAATTTATTAGACTTTACACATAAAAAGACTACTTTGATATAAAGTAGTCTTTTTTTATATGCTAATTTATCTTAAAGAAATACATGCATTATCATTTGTAGATAGTATTTATTTTTTTATAATTTTTCTCTTTGACATTCATTTTTTCTTAAATTACAATCTGCTCACTAATTCATATCTTTTATTCGTGAACAACCCTGGTTTTTTTAACATGCACACAATATACTTAGATGAACAAAAGTGTATCGAAAAACTTATTATCGATACACAAGAAAACAATCATCCTACTTTTATCATTAAACCTACGGGTAAAACAAATCTACTTGATGGAAACCCAATACTAAAAGGATTTAGCGATATAGAGGAGTCAGATAGAGGCTTTATTAGAAGCATAAATGCTATAAACTTTAAGAAAAAGTTTGACTATTTAAAGCGAGAAAATAGAGCCTATGTTGTCTTTCAAAACAATAGTTTTTTTAATCTAAAAAACGTTTTAGAAAAAAGCTTAGACCATAATCTAAAGTTAATTTTTTTAAGTCATTCTAATAAAATTGGTCAAATAGATTTTTTCTAAATTATATTTTTCGAAAAAAGAGCCCTACTAGGGGCTCTTTTTATATTACTTGAATCATACCACCGTCTAAGCGCTTAATCTTGCTTTCTAGCTCTAACATGGCAATTTGTGTAGCAACTTCAGATTCTGTTAACGATGTAATTCTAACAATTTCATCAATTGTTTTTGGAGTATCTACAATAACATCCATTACTGTTAAGTCCTGCATTAAAAGATCAACAGGCTCTGATTCAAACTCTATTTTTTCTTCTTCTATTTTAAACATTTTTAATTTTTCTTGCTGAACAACTATTTTTTCTGGAATATATTCATCAGGTGCGCCTACCTGCTCAAGCAAATCATCAATATTAGTTAGAACATATGCACATGACTGTTTAATTAAATCATTAGTCCCTTCAAAATGTTTATCTAATGGGTGCCCTGGCACAGCAAATAAATCCTTACCCATTTCTAAAGCTAAACGAGCCGTAATTAATGAACCTGACTTTTTAGTACACTCTGTTACTGCAATAGCAGAACTCAACGCTGTAATAATTCTGTTTCTTTTTGGAAACTGATGCTTTGAAACAATCCCAGAGCCGGTTCTATTTTCTGAAATAATTAAACCACCATTTGCTAAAATAGAATCGTATAATTCTTTATTTTCTGAAGGATATACAAAATCAACTGAACTTCCTAAAACAGCAATCGTTGCACCATTTTCATCTAAAGCACCTAAATGAGCTAAACTATCAACCCCTCGAGCCATTCCGGAAGTTACTACATAACCTTTTTTAGCCAAAGTACCCGACATTTTACGAGTTAAGGTAACACCAAGAGGGCTAACTGAACGAGATCCAACAATAGCAACTTGTTTTCTTTTTAATAAAGAAACATCACCTAAACAGCTTAAAACAATTGGATTATCTGATATAAATTTTAGCTGTTCTGGGTATTGTTCGTCATCTTCAAATAAAAATTGACCACCTAGACTTGCTAGCAGGTCAATTTCTTGTTTAATTTCTTTTTCTGAGGCTAATTTTATTTTTCTTTTTAGCTTTGAATTAATTTCATCAGTGTTTTTTAACACATTTTCAACAGAACCGTATTTCTCTAGTAGTTTACGGTAAGTTACATTACCGACATTTTCTGATCTAACTAATCTTAATAAATTAAATTGAGTTTGTGTTAACATGTTTTATCCTTTTTATTTGCACAACCATAAGTTATTATAAGCTATCTAATAAATTTTGCAAGATAAAACTAGCCGCAACTGAATCTAAATTTCTTTCTTTAGCCTTTTTTCTTCTCATCCCTGTTGAAAGCATTGCCTCTTCAGCTTGTTTTGTAGAATAAGTTTCATCAAATAATAACACTGGCATTTCAAAGGTTGATTCTAAAGTATCTGCAAAGCTTTCAGCTGAATCAGTTGATGATGATTTAGTACCATCAGCATTTACAGGCCAACCAACAACAAAACATTCAATTTCATTTTCTACGATATACTTTTCGATAACTTGTTTATCAATTTTCCATTTTGTTCTTCTAATTGTAGGATAGGCAGTTGCTATTGTTCTAAACTTATCGCAAATTGCGATTCCTAATGTCTTCTTCCCAACGTCCAAACACAATATTTTTCCTGTTTGGGGTAATTCTTTTATTTCTCTAGTTACTGTCATTTTTTTGTCCGTTAAATTTTAATGCTTTTATATATACGATTATATTAAACCATTTTGTAGATTTTTTCAAGATAACTCTAGTACTGGGAGGTACTATGAATAAACAAGTTTTGGACCTTGTGAACCGCCCCAATATCAAAGGCTTCATCTTTGATATGGATGGAACCCTGCTAGATTCAGAGGTTTGGACCATAAATATGATGAAAAATTTGGTCGAAGAAAAAACTGGCATCATCTCTAACTTAGGGCATGAAGAGCTAGCTGGTTTAGGCTATCCCGATAAAATGACCAAGATTCTTGGTTATCACGATCAAGATATGATTGATTTGGCAATTGCTACAGGCAGTAAGTACTACTGTGAAATCGCTAAGCCAATTAATGGAGTGAACGAAATTCTATCAGCCATCAAAAAAACGGGTAAAAAAATGACCATTGGCACCAATGGTCACATTGATTTGCTAATGCCGGCTTTTGATAAACTTTCAGTTCGTATGAATGTTTATCAAGGATCAATAAAAGGAGTTATTGATAAAAAGCCAGAGCCAGATATATTCTTAGCTGCAATAGCTAAAATAGGGTTAGAACCTCATGAAGTCGCAATCTTTGAAGATAGCGAATCTGGTACACAAGCAGCTCTAGCTGCAAAAGTACCGGTTGAAAACATTCTTGTTTTTAATCAGCATAAGCGAGCTCCAAAAGGATTTAACACCTTCGAAACTTGGCTATAATTACGATAAAACGCCCCCAGTTGTGAAACTACGGGGCTTTTTAATGTTTTTATATTTGATTTTATTGCTATATTCAATAAATTATGCTAACCTAATATGGTTTTTTAAACCATTAAAAAACATATCAAAACATTAACATAAAAAGGAAGAAAATTCTATGAGTGAAGTTGATATAAAAACTGTAGAAAAACTTGCTCAATTAAGTCGTCTAGACTTTACTGAGGAAGAAAAAACGACTCTGCAAAATGAGTTCGGTAAAATTTTTGACTTTGTATCACAACTACAAGAAGTTGATACAGAAAATGTAGAAGGTATGACTAGCGTAATTAAAAATGCGTCAACACCTCAAAGACAAGATAATCCTCAAAATCAGATTTCAAGAGATAATTTACAGAGCAATGCTCCAGCAACTGAAATGGGCTTTTTTGTAGTACCAAAAGTTATTGACTAAACAATTAAGTAAGGGAAGAAAAAATGACTTTAGAAACATCAGTTTACAAGTATATGAGAGGCCGTGCAATTCAAGCAATTTTATTTGATATGGACGGTACACTTTTTAATACTGAGCATAAAATGAATAAGCTTATCAAAAATTTATGTAAAGAACACTACCACATGGAAATCATCGCTACAGATGAAGAACTTGCCGGATTAAGTGTTGCTCAAAAAGTTGAACATGTTCTTGGCAAAGAAGACACTGAATTTTTAAACAAAGTTATTACAATTGCCTCTGCTGAATATCCAAAAATGGCAGATCCGATTGAAGGCGTAATTTACTTTTTAGGAAGAATGAAAAAACAAGGCTTTAAAATTGCAGTTTGCACCAACGGTGAAATTGAACTTTTAAAAGAAGCCTTTCATAAACTAGAAGTACCGTTCGACCTTTTACAAGGAACAAACGGAGGAGACGTTAAAAAGAAACCATCTCCAGATGTTTACTTAACTGCCATGGAAAAGTTAGACATTACTGTTGAGGAAGTTTTAGTTATTGAAGACAGCGCGCCTGGCATTCAATCAGCTAAAAATGCAGGAATCCCTGAAACTCATATTATTGAATTCGATCAATACAAAATGAACGAAAAAACAGATAATAGATTTCACCATTGGGAACAATTTGCATTTGATCCAAGAGCAGTAGATAGAGAAGACTTAATTGAAGAGGAAGCTAAATAATGGCTAAAACAATTTTTCATTTTATGAGAGGCAAAAACATCAAAGCTGTTTTATTTGATATGGATGGAACACTATTTGATTCTGAAGTTGGCTCAATTGAAATGATGAAAGAGTTGGTTTTTGAAAAAACAGGTATTACATCTGAAGCTACTTTTGAAGAGCTAACAGGTTTAAACTACCCTGACAAATTAAAAAAGATCTTAGGCTATGAAGATAAAGAGCTTTTAAACATCGCATTAATTGAAGGTTCAAAACTATATGCTGAAATTTCTCAGCCAATTAGTGGCGTAAACGGGTGTTTAAATAAGTTAAAAGCACAAGGTTTAAAACTTGCAGTTTGTACAAATGGTGATATTAACCTTTCAAAACCTGTTTTTGATAAAGTTGATATTGACATGGACTTATACCAAGGTACAGCTGGAGGCTTAAAGAAAAAACCAGAGCCAGATGTTTTTTTAGCTGCATTAAAAAAATTCAAAATTAAACCAGAAGAAGCACTTGTTGCTGAAGATAGTTTAATTGGAGTTTCAGCAGCACTAGCAGCAGGCATTCCTCAAGACAATATTTTAATCTTTGATTCTGCAGAAAGACACGAAGATTCTGAAACAAGATTTACTAGTTGGGTTGAATTTTCAGAAGATGAGCGTGCAGAACAAAGAACATAAAAAATCAAGCTAGTTTTTACTACTAAATTTTTATTAGTAAAAATTATGAATTTAAGATGAATTTTTGATTTTTTTGAGAACGGGGAGCACTGTGTAGTTAAATCTACATGAGCACCACGTAAGCACAAAAAAAACTAAAAAGGCGCTTAAATGCAAATTTTAAAGGGAAATAGAAAATGAATGACATTCTAAAATTAACTATCACAGAACTAATCGAGAAATTAAAAACTCGTGAACTACGTTCTGTTGATGTAACAAAAGCAGCATTAGAAAGAATTAAAGAAAGAAACGATTCTATTAATGCATATATTACAATTTGTGAAGAAGAGGCTTTAAAGCAAGCTGAAATTTCAGACCAAAAACTTGATGATGGTGAAGCAGGTATGCTTGAAGGTGTTCCTTTAGGTATTAAAGACCTGTTTTGTACTAAAGGCATTAAAACAACTGCAGCTTCAAAAATCCTAGCAGACTTTATCCCTCCTTATGAATCAACAGTTACACAAAAGCTACTTGATGAAGGTGCGATCTTCTTAGGTAAATTAAACATGGACCAATTCGCTATGGGTGGTTCAGGTGAAACTTCAGCATTTGGTGATACAGTTAACCCAATTCATGAAGAAGAAAAACTAACAGCTGGTGGTTCATCATCTGGTTCAGCTGCAGCTTTAGCAGATTTTCAGTGCTTTGGTGCAACTGGTTCTGATACTGGTGGTTCAGTAAGACAACCAGCGTCATTTACTAACACTGTTGGTTTCCGCCCGACATATGGTAGATGTTCAAGATTCGGTATGGTTTCATTCGCATCAAGCTTAGACCAAGCTGGTTTTATGGCTCGTTCAGTTGAAGATACTGCACTAATGTTTAGAGCAGCTTCTGGTTTTGATGAAAAAGATTCAACATCAGCAGATATGGCTGTTGAAGCATATGACGAAATCATTAACGACTTAGATATTAAGGGACTAAAAATTGGCCTACCTAAAGAATATTTTGTTGATGGCGTTGATCAAAAAGTTAAAGATGTTATTAATGCTAAAGTTGAGCAGTTTAAAGCAGCAGGTGCTGAAATTGTTGAAATTAGCCTACCACACACAAAATATGCAGTTCCTACTTACTACATCGTAGCTCCTGCAGAAGCTGCTGCTAACCTATCAAGATACGATGGTATGCGTTATGGTTTACGTGTAGAAGGTGAAAACTTAGATGATACTTACGCTAAATCACGCTCAGCTGGTTTTGGTTGGGAAGTAAAACGTAGAATTATGGTTGGTAACTATGTTCTATCATCAGGTTATTATGATGCTTACTACTCAAAAGCTCAAAAAGTTAGAAGCCTACTTTCATTAGACTTTGAAAAAGCATTTGCAGAAGTTGACGTTATTTTTGCACCAACAACTCCAGAGCTTCCATTTGAGCTAGGTGGTAAAATTGACGACCCTATTGCTATGTACCTATGTGATATCTTCACAGTATCATCAGCATTAGCAGGTATTCCATGTATTTCAGTTCCTGCTGGATTTACACCTGAAGGCCTACCTGTTGGTCTACAAATTTTAGGTAAAGCATTTGATGATGCTAAAGTATTACAAGCAGCTAAAAAAGCTGAAGATATGAATAAATAATTTCAAAGTCAGGGGGCATTTAGTAATGAAAGAAATTGAAATCCTATATCCACTATCAAATGATATTAAAGACGTATTTACTAAACTAGAAAAGTTTGAGCATCAAGGTGCAAAAAATACTCTTGATATTTACTATGTTGATGAAAAAAGATCTGATCTAAAACCAAGCAATGGTAAAATCTATAAGTGTTTTAGATTAAGACAAAAGAATGATCAAGCTTTCATTACTTATAAAAATGACCATTATGATGGAGAAACATGGTTATATTCTGATGAACATGAAACAGCTGTTGAATCATTTGATGAAGCATGCAACATTGTTGATTGTTTAGGCTTAACTGAATTAGTAAGAATTGACAATACTAAGCACACATTTATTACTCCAAATTATGAAATTGTAATTGAAGAAGTAAAAGACTTAGGAAACTTTTTAGAAGTTGAACTGCTAGTTTCAGATGAGGTGACAGATATTGAATCAGAGAAGCAAAAAATCAGAGATTTTGTTAAAAACTTAGGTCTGAACCCTGGAGAAGAATTAAATTCAGGCAAACCAGAGCTAATGCTAATTAAACAAGGTAAAGCATAATGCCACAAAGTTTAGCATTTAAAATAGAAAAAGAAGTTTTAGAGTTTTTAAAACAAGCTGGCAAACTTGCTATTTCTATGCGAGAAAGTGCAAAAGACTACACAAAAGAAGACGGATCTATTGTTACAGATGTGGATCTTGCAATCAGTAAAGCTTTTGCAGAGCAATTTGCTGAATATTTTTCTTCAGGCAGACATATTTTAATTGATGAAGAATCTGCTAAAAAGTCTCCTGAAGAAGTATTTGCATCTAATGCAAAATATATCTGGACTTTAGACCCTATTGATGGCACAGACCCATTTGCTAACGAATTACCAATGTGGGGAATACAAGCTGGTGTATTAAAAGATAATAAACCATGGTTAGGATTTATCTACCTAGCAGATATGGATATCTTATATGTACATAACGGAGAAAACTTTTACCAATTAAAAAATGGCAAAAAAACTATTTATAAAAAAGGTGATGTTATTAATCCTAAAGGTAAACAATTTGTTATTGCAAATAACTGTACACCTGCACAAACTGCTAACTATGACTTTGGTTTTAACCCATATTCAGCAGTTTGCGTCTTCCCTTGGATTGCTATAGGAGGACTAATTGGAATTTGTACAAAAAGCACTTCTTTTGGAGGTGTTTGGGACTGGGCCCCTGCCTGGCCTATGCTAGAACATACAGGTAAACAAATCAGAAACTTCACAAACGGTGAAATACAACATAATCTAAAGCAGATTATTTCACCAGAGTGGAAATTTAACCAACACGTTATTATATCTGACGAAAAGAATTTTAATAAGTTACAAAAAATTATTAAATTTGATAAATAAAAGAGGAAAGAAAGATGACTCTATACAACAAAGACTACGAAATTGTTATGGGCCTTGAGGTTCACGCTCAGCTTAAAACAAAAACAAAACTATTTTCAACTTCAATGACTGATTTTGGTGCAGAGCCAAACACTCAAGCAAACGCAGTTGATTTAGCTATGCCTGGTATGTTACCAGTTCTAAACACAGAAGCTGTTACTTCTGCAATTAAATTCGGTCTAGCGATCGATGCTCACATCGCTCCTGTATCAGTTTTTGCAAGAAAGAACTACTTCTACCCCGACCTACCAAAAGGTTATCAAATTTCTCAGTTTGACCTACCTACTGTTGGCAAAGGTCATATTGATCTAACTCTTGAAGACGGTTCTACAAAAACTATTAGAGTTGAAAGAGCTCACTTAGAAGAAGATGCTGGTAAATCAGTGCATGATTTAGGTTCACATAGCGTTTCACACGTTGACTTAAACAGAGCTGGCGTTCCACTTCTTGAAATCGTTTCATACCCTGATTTCAGAACAGTTGAAGAAGTTGCTGCTTATGTTAAAAAGTTAAGAGCTATTGTTCAATACATTGATATTTGTGATGGTGATATGTCTCAAGGTTCAATGCGTTGCGATGTTAACGTATCTGTACGTAAAAAAGGCACTGAAAAACTTGGTACAAGACGTGAAATTAAAAACGTTAACTCTATTAAAAACATTATTAAAGCGATTACTTATGAAGCTAATCACCAAGTTGATATTATTGAAAATGGTGGCGAAGTTAAACAAGAAACTATTCTATGGGATCCAGATGCTGGTGTAACAAGATCAATGAGATCTAAAGAAGACGCTCATGACTACCGTTATTTCCCAGATCCAGATATCTTACCATTAAGAATTGCTCAAGATAGAATTGATGCTATAAAAACAACAATGCCAGAACTTCCTGAGCAAAAGAAAGCTCGTTTAATGGCTGATTACGGTCTATCTGCTTATGATGCTGAAGTTATCACATCAAGTAAAGAAACTGCAGACTTTTATGAAGAAGCTCTTGCAACAGGTAAAGATGCAAAACTATGTGCTAACTGGTTAATCGTTGAGCTATTTGCTATTCTTAACAAACAAGATTTAGAACTTAACGACACTCCTGTTTCAGCTAAGCAATTAGGGGAACTAGTAGCATTAATCGTTGATAAAACTATTTCAGGTAAAATTGCTAAAACTGTATTTGAAGAAATGGTTGCTACGTCTAAAGACCCTAAAGCAATTGTTGAAGAAAAAGGTCTTGTTCAAATTACAGATACATCAGCAATTGAGCCAATTATTGATGAAGTTATTGCTTCAGATCTTGGTCAAGCTAATGCTGAGAAATTCAGAAACGGTGCTGATAGAATCTTAGGTTGGTTCGTTGGTCAAGTTATGCAAAAAACTGGTGGTAAAGCAAACCCAGCTATGGTTAACGAAATCTTAAGAGAAAAATTAAAATAATTTATAGATCCTCACTAATACAAGGGTTATTAGTTAAAATAAAATAAAAAATCCCAGCTCATGCTGGGATTTTTTTTCGTCCTTTAGTTTTTAATTATGAGCAATTGCCTAGGAAAGCGCCTATAACAAGACCCTTACTTTCATAAACTTGAATAACTCTTTGGCCTTCATCAATATATGGCCCTTGTATGCGTAGTTCTTGCTTTGCGGCTTCTTGTCTTAATTCACCTTCAGAACAAGTCATATTGCCGAACGTAACCATACCGTCTTCAACAACTGCTGTTTGCTTACTTTCAAGCAGACCATCAATAATTTTTTGTAAGCTCATAGGAAAATTCACTCCATTGAATAACACAAATAGTAAAACGCTAGAAATACACTTAAACCACTGATAAGTATATTCAATCACCAAAAGTATAAGCATAAAATTAAATAAAGTCAATAATAAAAAGCCCAGGATTAACTGGGCTTTTTCTTGCTGATTAATCGAACTTAATATTATGCGATTACGTATTATTGTTGAAGTTCGACTTTTTGACCTGAGCACGGTCGTTATTCTCTCGAATAACTCTATCCAACAGACCTGCTCCACAATCATGCTCCCCACAGCTTATCAAGCCACCAACACACCGGGATATTTTACCCTTTTAAGAAGTTTGTATACTTCTTTGGCAGACTTATCTTATCAGCAAACATAACACACCACTCTACTCTTGGAAGGGGTTCTTGTTAAAGATAAATTCTTATAGTAAAGAGTATAATTTTTTAACTGACATAGTAATATAATAAATAAAAAAACCGGCATAAAGCCAGCTTTTATTAATAAATTAAACTTTAATAGTATTCTCTTAAAGATAAACGATATAACATATTAGCATTATACTGCTGAACTTTCCCTGTTAAAAAGCCATCTTTATCATCATACTCTTTATCTAGTTCTTTTTGGTAGTTCGTACTTATCTTTGAGCTAGAATAAGATTCAAATAAAACCCATAAATAACATTTTGATGAAGCATCGCAGTTTATATATGGAGAATCTGAAACTACTGTGGCAGCCCTATCTTTTGCTTGAAAAACAGAAAACTTCCCATAACTTGTTGTTACAAAATACCTATTTGAATTTACTCCAGGTTCTTGTGCATATTGAAGATATGGTCCTTTCCAGCCAGTTACTGAACTATTCACTAACTCTCCAATATTAAAAATAGAGCCTGATACAAATGGTAATTCAGAATCTGTATCTATTTCATAAGACTCTATTGCTTTTTTTATTTGAGATAACTCATAAATAATTAAACCCGTATTTGAATCCTTAAGCGCCATACCTAAATTTGTAGCAGCAACTAAGCCAACAAGGCCAAAAATTACTAAAGCAATTCGGGCATCAAGCCCGAACATTGCACCTTTTTTCATATTAACTTTTTTCATATTAAATAGATTCATTTTCACCTCTTGAAATATATTAGATAGGCATATCCATAATTTTTGTATATGCTTCAACTGTTTTATCACGCATTGTTACCATTGTTTGTAAACTTAATTCTGCTTGTGACACTGCAGTAATTAAATCTTGCATATTAACACTTTGAGGATCTTGTGTTGCTTGAATTGATAATGTTTCTGCTAACTTTTGCTTTTCTAAAGCACCTTC
>Ga0070724_10001086_pt1 | contig 16995 bp, 17 predicted proteins | sample tdDd001_FD_67278 | JGI IMG/M metagenome (GOLD analysis project Ga0070724, IMG submission 67278) | Marine sediment microbial communities from the Atlantic coast under amendment with organic carbon and nitrate - tdDd00.1 | ecosystem: Environmental > Aquatic > Marine > Coastal > Sediment | place... | reverse complement strand
AAATAACTCATTTGATGAATTGAAAAGTGGTTCTGGTGCAGGTGCAGATGCATTTAAGAGATTAGGTCTCACAATGGATGATTTAGCTGGAAAGAGTCAAGAAGAAATTTTTGAGTTAACAGTGAAATCATTACAAGGTGTATCTGATGAATCAGAAAGAGCTGCTATTGCCAATGACTTATTAGGTAAGAGTGCTTTAGAGTTAACACCACTGTTGAATGCTGGTGCAGATAGTATCGATGCAATGAAAGAACAAGCGAATGAAATGGGTATGGTAATTGGTGATGATGCAATCGATGCTGGTGTAAAGTTTGCTGATACAATGGATCAACTTAAAAGAACTGTCAAAGGATTGGCCATTGGATTTATGAGTACATTAATGCCAATGCTTCAAGATTTTTTGGTGTTTGTTCAGAGTAATATGCCATTGGTTCAAGGTATATTTGGTGATGTGTTTAAGTTATTAGGCGCATCAGTGGAATCTGTGATACCTATATTTAAGAGTATATTAGAAGGTGTTTTGCCACCATTAATAGCTCTTTTTTCGGAATTAGGAAGTAATATTATTCCTTTGCTAGTTTCTGTTATTAGCTCATTGATAGAAGGAGTGTTACCAGTTTTTATAGAGATATTCAATATGATTATAAATACACTGCTACCACCCTTTCTTGATATTTTGAATATATTAATTAAAACAATTTTACCACCATTCATTGAGTTGTTCATTACACTTATACAGAAAGTACTACCACCGTTAATTGGGGCTTTTAAAACAATAATAGATATAATTATGCCTCCATTGATTGAGTTGTTTAGTGAGATTATAGAGAATGTTATGCCGATTATCATCGAGTTGTTTAATGTGCTGATTGAAACGGTATTGCCACCATTCATTGAACTGATACAGGTTATTATTGAGAATGTATTACCATTTCTAATAGCGCTGTTCATGGAGTTCGCCGAACACGTTCTGCCATATGTTATGAAAGCGTTTGAAAGTATGAAAGGTATCATTCAAAATGTTATGAATGTTATTTCAAGTATCATCAAAGCTGTACTAGCACTGATAAGAGGTGATTGGGATGGTGCTTGGCAAGGGATTAAAGATGCATTTGGAAGTATATTAGATGCGATTATTATAGCAGTTGAGGCTTTTATAGCACCGTTCGAAGCTTTGTTTAGTAAGATTGCTGAAGTTGTATCTGGTATATGGAATGGACTTGTAGAGAATATTAAAGGTGGAATCAACTGGATTATTTCTGGTATTAATTCATTCATTGAAGGTGTTAATGGTATCAAGATTCCAGATTGGGTACCTGGTGTAGGAGGAAATAGTTTTAGTATTAATACTATACCAATGTTAGAACAGGGTGGAGACATTTTAAAGTCTGGTAGAGTAATTGTTGGTGAAAAAGGTTTAGAAGAAATATTTTTACCTGAAGGTGCTAAGGTTAAGCCACTAAAACAAACGAAATTAAGTGGTGATGAAAACTCAAAAGGTGATGTGTATCAGACTGTAAATGTATATAGTCCTAAACATCTATCACCAAGTGAAGTAGGTAAAGAGACTAAGAAAGCTTCTAGGAAGTTAGCTAGGGAATTTGCATAGGGGGTTAGGATGCGGACATTAACTATAAAAAGTGAAAATGGATCGAGTATAAAGATCTCTAAAAGTAATCCTTATGTTCTTCAACAATTAGAAGGTACTGGTGTTCCAAAATCGTCTAAGGAAACAGTAAAAGCTCCCAATCAGGATGGCAGTACTCATATCAATACAACATTTGATGACAGAGATTTGGATATTAAATTTGCCATTTTAGAAAGTGATTTTCCTTCATTATATGTATTGAAAGAAGAAGTGTGTAAAACTCTAAATCCTAAGTATACATTAGACATTTTGTATGAGTATCCTGGTGGTAAGAAAAGAATTAAAGGTGTACTCGATGGTGAAGTTGATTTTCCAGAAGGTGACATGATTGGATATCAAGAAGCTAAATTTAGCATTGAGTGCTCTAATCCGTTTTGGCTAGATGATGAACCAAGTGGTGAAAAGTTAGCAGTGTCCAAACCGACTTTTAGGTTTCCTTTGATATTCTCACCCAACATTACATTTAGTGTGATTTTAAATAAGACAATCAAGATTAATGTAAAAGGTCATGTTGAAGTACCAATAGTCATTAAGTTCAATGGGCCTGCATTAAATCCTGTAGTAAAAAATTTGACTACTAATAAGTTCATTAAGGTAGAAAAAGAATTGTATGTTGGGGAAGTGTTGGAGATAAGAACTGAAAAAGGAAACAAATCTGTAATGATCAATGGTGAAAATGCATTTGGTTTTATTGATTTAGATAGTGAGTTATTTTATCTGAATCCTGGAGAAAACATTATAACCTATGATGCTGATAGTGGTTCCGAGAGTGCAGAAGTTTCACTGACTTATACAAATAGATATGTGGGGGTGTAGTTTTGATTAGAGTATTTGATTTAAATATCAATTTTTTAACTGAGATAGATGATTATGAAAGTTTGGTATTTGAAAGAAATTATTACACTCATAGTATGTTTGAACTTCACATCAATGAAAATAAGAAAGATGTTCATCATCTTATCAAGAATAATATAATAAGTATTGGTAAGAATTTAACTAAATGTGGCATCATCAAAGTTGTTGAAAGATCTGCAGAAAATACTGAAGAAATAATTATCTCAGGATTTTCCTTAGATTTTCTTTTCTCATCAAGAGTGATAATCCCTGTTGCACCATCAGCATATGATTCTATAATAGCATCAGTTGAAACTTCGATTAAGCATTACATTAATAATTGCATTGTTGATCCAGTTGATCCTAAAAGGAAGCTGGATTTTTTCAACTTAATAGAAGATTGTAATAGAGGTGCTGTTTCTGAGTATAATGCTCGAGGCGAGTTCTTATCGGAGTATGTGTCACAAATAAGAAAGCAACATGAAATGGGAATCTCAATAGTCATAAATAGAGTTACCAATAAATTAGATGTTGATGTGATGATTGGCGAGGATCATAGAGCAGGACAAGAGAAACCAGTAATATTTTCAACTGATTATGATAACATCTCAAAGCAATTACTTTATCAAAGCGATGTAGAAGAAAAGAACTTTGCATATGTTTATGGTCAAGGTGAAGGAGTTGATAGAGAACTAGTAACAGTGGGTGATTATTCAGGCATCAATCGTAAAGAATTGATTGTTGAAAGTAGATCGTCGACTGATAGCTTGATTTCTGAAGGTGAAACCGAGTTGGCTCAATATCCTGAGATATTCACTTTTGAAACTGAGATTCTTAATAGACAACCATTTGTATATGAGAGAGATTTTAATTTAGGTGATTTAGTAACTGTAACAAATAAAAAGTGGTCGATTAGACTAGATACAAGAATAACAGAAATAAGAGAAATTTATGAAGCAAAGAAGTTAAGAGTAGAAGTAGTGTTTGGTAACAATATTCCGACACTTAAAGATGTTCTTAAAGGCAAGTTGAAGAAGGAGGTGAAGTAATGATCATTGGAGGATATTTTGAAGCTAAGTTTGATGAAGTTACGGGTTTATATGATCGTGAATATTCTTCAGACGAATATGCTAGTAGATGGTCAAGGTTTGTAAGTGATGGTATTGCTATTGAAGGGGGTGGTGAGTTAACAACTCAAAACCAAGTGAGTATCATTACCGACACAATGAAAACTCAAGTAGCTGTTGGTGTAGGTTTTATCAAGGGGCGTGATTATCAAGTAACTGTGCCTGAAGAAGTAGAACATGATGCTGCTGATCCAACACATAAAAGAATTGATCGAGTGGTTATTGAGTTGAACTTAACAGAAGATATAAGAGCTTTTGTAATTAAAGCCGTTAGAGGTATTCCAGCATCAGAACCAGTTGCACCAAGTTTGATTAGAAATGATGATATTTGGCAAATTTCATTGGCACAAATAGAGGTACCAAGTAATGTAGTTGTATTAAATACTGGTGTTGTATTAGATGAACGAACCAATGCCTTAGTATGTGGTTTATCTAATATTAAGCAAGGTATTTCGCCACCAGATGTAGATGTTATTAGTGAAATAAACAACAAAGTTGAGATTAATACTGATAATTTGAGTATTTTGTCACAGGACGTGATAGATACAAAGTTAGGTTTAGATCCTATAACACCAGAGGTATCAAATCAAACCTTAACAATCACTACTGCATCAACTCAGAAGAAGCATACTGTTAAAATAATTACTGATATCACAGGTGGTGCTATAAACGTTGTAAAAAATGGTGCTGCATCAAAGCCGTTAAAATTACCAAATGGTGATGAAGTTACTGAGTTGCTTGCAGAAACCATGTTTTATGATGTTATTGAAGATGATGTGGCTTTTTACTTAGCCCCTAAAGCTGGAGGGGCAAAAGATGGTGACATAGTAGCTGTAAGTTTAATGGGCAACAGTTATGAAAAATTATTATCTATAACAGGTAAAAATGTTCAAAGATTTGACATGGACAATCAAGGCAACTTTTATTTAGGTGATAGTAATGGATGGGTAAAAAAACTTGATTCAAATCTACAAGAAGTGTGGGCAATCGACATTGGTTCTGATGTATTAGCGTGTACTTATGACCCAGTTACAGGTGACGTATTTGCTTGGGAAAATAGTGGTAATACTATTCATAGAATTGATGGTGATACAGGACTTGATGTAGTACCAGCGGACAGTTATGGGCTTCATACAACAGGAACGTATGAACATATAGAAATAATCGATGGAGTAATTTTTCTAAGTAATACAAAAAGTTTTGCTTTAATTAATATAACTAATTTAACAACTATATATAGTGGAGCAACTTATTACCGACCAGTTTATAATCCTAAGTACAATAAGATAAATGCTTTTGATGTTAACACTATGAGGCTGTATGAATTTGACTTACAAGGCAATGCGATTCTTATTAGAACGCTAAATGTAAGCACATCTAATTATAATTTTGCCACGGTTGCTTTTAAGATGGACGAAACTTATATTAAATCACTATGGTTTGACGATGATTCTCTATCTTACGATAGAAATAACAGAGTAACTAATGTTAGGATAACAGACGGAGTTTTACAAGCTGAGTCAAGTTCATCATATAATTTCCCTATCGATTACAGAAGTCAACATAGGCTGGACTACGATTCTATCAACGACAAGTTATACATGAGATGTTGCGGTCTTTATGATAATGGCTGGGAAATAAAAAGACCACTTTATGTATTCGATATGATAAATATATGCAAAGCAGTATTTGTCCCTGATGGTTATTACGAGTTTTTCGAGTTAAGGTTCGGTAAGATTTTAAACACGCGAGAGGATAATCCGGGAAATGGGGACGTTTACCAAATTACATCAACAACCGTTAAAGGAGGACTATAGAATGGTCATATTATTTGTAAAATCAAAAGAGGGTAATAAGCAAAAGGTTAGTGGTATACACTACAAACCACACTTACTAAAAACGATTGACAAGGAACGAGCTATTGAAGTGGATCAAGTACCACAAGTACCGCATGAAAAATCAAAGTATAATCATGTATTATATGTGAATCCACAAACTAAGGAAATGTGGTATGAGTACACATTAACTGATCAGCAGGTAATCAATAAAGAAGTAAAAGAAGAAAATGAAATGCTAAAAGCTATGATTGCAGATGTTGGACTTCAAATTGGAGGTGGATTATAATGTGGGGAAAATTATATGGAGATTTTATTATATCAGGGAGATATGGTTATTCTTATGTAATCGGTCGAAGAATAGATCTTAAAGCTGATATTGATGCGCATTTGATAAGTGAAGGTAGAGCAGATTTAATAGTATAACTATTAAGTCTGTTTTTATTTAAGGTGGTGAACATGACAATAGAAGTCGCGTTAGTTATTTCAGTAGTTTCAGTAGTGTTTGGTGTTTATCAAGGTGTATCAAATATTAAGAGAAATGAGAAGGCAGATGCCAAGAATGACGCTTCTCAATTAACGACAGTTATTGTTAAGTTAGAGAGCATTGGTACTGGTATAGCGAGAATCGAAACTGAGATGTCTAATATTAAAGAAGATGTAAAAGAAGATCATGAGCGATTGGTTAGAGTAGAAGAATCTACTAAGCAAGCTCATAAAAGATTAAATGAATTGGATAAAAGAATCCTAGGAACAACTTTTGAGGAGGTGAGCAAATGATTAAAGCTTTAACTATAGTAGATGGTATTATCCAGGATAAGTCGACAGATGGGATTCCTATAAAAGTACAAATAGTTAATCCTAGAGGACTAAAAAATGTAAGAACAATGATCCCTATGATTGATCCTATTGGTGCTACCATTCACAATACAGGAAATAGTGCTGTATCAGCTGGTGATGAGATGCATGCTAACTGGCTTCAAAATGTAGAAAATGCAGATAGACTTTATATATCACCACATCTATTCGTTGATCACGATTCGATTACATTAGTTATTCCACTCAATGAAGTTGGTTATCATGCTGGTGATCGTAAAGGTGATGGCAATTATAGAACAATTGGTATTGAGATTTGTGAAAATATCAATATTGAAAAAGCTGAAGAAAATGCTAAGAAGTTATGTGCAGCATTAAAAATGACTTATGATTCATTCGTCTTATTTACACATCAATACTGGTCAGGAAAGTATTGCCCTCATATCATTTTAGATAGAAAAAATGGGTGGAATGATTTTGTTTCTGATGTGTTTGAGTACACACAGAATGATCCTATTAAACTTGTATATGCTCCAGAGCAAGTAGAGGATGTAATCATTTCAACATCGACACCAATGAATATTGAGGAACTTATTGAAGTATTAAAAAGAAATCAAGTAGAAGCTCAAGAACCAAAGGTGTATACAGTTTCAGAGCTCCAAGAAACTCTATATTACTTAGGTTACGATTGTGGTCCATTTGATGGTAAACCAGGTCCTAAAACAAGAGCAGGCTTTAAAGCTTTTCAACGATTAAATGGTTTAGATGATACTGGGAATATGGATCCAGAATCTGTAAGAATCATGGAAGAATTAAAAACTTCTGATTCTGAGTATAAAACATATTGGTTTAATGGTAGTGAGATTCATGTGTTCTATGGTGACTTAGATAAATACGAACCTCATTTAAATCTAGGTCAATATGGAAAATATGAAGTTTTATCTGAGTTAGATGATGAATATGTTGCAGCTATCAATGGACAATTCTTCGGTGGTGGACGAGAAGGCCTTGGCTTGTTAATAGCTAATGGTCTTTATTATTACACAGGAAATCATGAGAAGTTTGCAAATTGGATCCAAAATAAAGATGGCACTACTGAGATTAGAGATGTAGATAAATCTGAGTATTGGAAGCTTCAATATAACACTCATTTCGCTATTGGGACATCATGGCCATTAATCATAGAAGGTAAGTATGTAGATATAGATGATCCAGGTATTAGTCATTATGATGAAAGACATCCTAGATCATTATTAGCTCATTCAATGACTCATAATACTTTATGTTTGATAGCTATTGATGGAAGAAGAAGAGACTCGATAGGAATGACTGCAAGTGAAACCCAAGAAGTCCTAATGTTCATTACAGAAATAACAGAAATTGAGTTTGAAAATGCTACTAATTTAGATGGTGGTGGAAGTACCGAAATGACTGTAAATCAAGAAATTGTGAACGAGCTATCAAGTGGATATGAAAGGTCAGTGGGATCTATCATAGGATTAAAAAGAAAGGATGTATGATATGTTGAATGAATTATCGCATGATCCTTGGTCAATAGTGGTTATAGTTGTGATTTTTTTAGCTATAGGAATTCTTTATTACTTAGGTAAGAAGAAAGAAGCAGCTAAGTTAACACTTGAACTAATAAAAGTTGCTGAAGAGCTAGTATTGGGCAGTGGAAAAGGTGATGAAAAAATGAGTGTAGTTTATAGAGTTCTATATCCTAGTTTGCCTAAAATAATAAGGTTGCTCTGGGGACCTGATGATGTTTATACTTTTATTGATTGGATTTTTGAAAAGAATAAGCATCTTTTAAATGAGCATATTAATGTTTAGTATTTATCCACACCATTGGTGTGGATCTTTTTAGTTGGATAAAAAAAATTTTTGATGTATTCTAAATATAGGAAATGTTATAAGGAGGTTGTTAATGAGATTAGTTAATTCGCAGTTTGATATTGATGAGGCAGTTCATTTTTTACATGAAGAACCAGATGAGTGTCCTATATGTAATTGTAAAGTGAATCCAGAACACCATATGGCACATCAAATTATTGGTGATGAAGGTTCATTACTAAGGATAGTGTATTCGTGTCCTAATAATGAATGTAAGGAATTGTTTATTGGCTATTTCCATAGTGATGGTCAATTTATGAATGGTGGATATGATTTTGATTATGTAAAACCAAATAATATTAAGCCAATTGAGTTCGATGCTAGAATTGAAGATATTTCAAGTTTGTTCATTGAGATTTACAATCAAGCACGAAGCGCTGAAATAAATGGTTTAGATCAAATATGTGGTATGGGATATAGAAAGTCGCTTGAATTTTTGATAAAAGACTTCTTAGTGTATGTTAACCCTGAAGATGAAGAAGAAATAAAAAGTGATTATAGATTAGGAAATATAATTGAGACTCGCATTGATAGTAAAAGATTAAAGGACATAGCTAAACGGGCAGCTTGGCTTGGAAATGATCATTCTCATTATACACGAAAGTGGGAAAGTAAAGATGTTAACGACTTAAAGACTCTTATTGATATGACATTACATTGGATTCAGAATGAACTTCTTTACAACCATTACATGGATGAAATGTAAAAAAAAATTAAAGGAGATAATATGATTGAATGGCTGAATCAAAACCAAGGATTTATAATGAGCTTATTAACTTTAGTTTATGTTATAGCGACATTAATTATTGTAGTCTATAATAGGAAAGTTATAGATGAAATGAAACAGAATAGAGAAGAGGATTCAAGACCATATATTTTTGTATATATGCATAAAAATCCAAGAGATAATACTTTCAGCTTGGTTGTGAAAAATTATGGTAAAAGTGGTGCTCGTATAGAGAAAATTAATATTGAACCAAAGTTGAAATTTGTTGCAAAACCAATGGAAGATGACTTCATGAAAAATGTTGTATTAGCACCTAATCAAATGGTACATTTTATGTTAGGAGAAAGAGCAGTAGAAACATACAAAAAGGATTATATTGCACAGGTTTCATATAAGTCAGTAACCCTAGAAAATAAAAAACATTATGATGAAAGATATGAAATGATAACAGAATACGCATCAAGTATGGGATATGCTCATTATGAAAGTTCAAAAGATAAAAGCGAAAATGCATTAATTAGAATTGCAGCAGAGTTGGATTCTATAAAAAACAATTTACTTTGAACAACTTTCTTCCTATATAATAGGCGTTTATTTGAATCTCGAATTATCATGTGATAATATCCGTAAATGTGATGAGATACTTTTGGTGAATATAAGTAATAGACGAGTAATATACAAAACTGATGTTAAGTATTGCAATTCAATGATTCGTAATTCTCAAAGAGATAATTATTGGATTTTCCAATCAGACGAGAACCTATATGGTTCTCGTTTTTTTTGATATAATGAGGGTATGTAATAGATATTATAATAAAGAAGGTGAAGAAATGATAAAAGGAACATTTTTAATGCCCCATCCACCCATACTTATACCTCAAGTAGGTCAAGGAGCTGAATCAGCATGTTCTGGTTTAATTGATGGACTAAATCAAATAGCAGGTAAAATTAAAGAGCTCGCGCCAGAAACAATTATTGTGATTACACCCCATGGTCCTGTATTTAGTGACGGTATCGCTATTGGATATGATCAAATCTTAAAGGGTGATCTAGGACAGTTTGGACATCCAGAGGTTGCCTGTAAGAAAAGTAATGATTTAGAGTTAGTAGATCAAATCATTTTTGAGAGTGGTAAGATTGACGTCCCGTGTTTAAAACTAAATGATGAGAATGCATCTTATTTCAATATTTCTAAGACATTAGATCATGGAGTTTTGGTGCCACTTAATTTTGTTGATAGAGCCTATATGACATATAAGATTGTTCACATCACTTATGGCTTGTTTTCTAGTCCAAAACTGTATGAATTTGGTCGTGTGATTCAAGATGTGATTAATCAGTCAGGAAGAGATGTTGTTGTAATTGCAAGTGGAGACATGTCACACTGCTTAAAATCTGAAGGTCCATATGAGTTCCATCCTGATGGTCCGATTTTTGATACTCGATTGCGTGAAGTTCTAGAAAGTAAAGATATACTTGCAAATATGTTCTTCGATGAAAAGATCCAAAAGAATGCAGGAGAATGTGGTAAAAGATCAATTGATATTATGTTAGGTACATTAGATGGCTATGACTATTCTCCTAAAGTATATGGATACGATGGTCCGTTTGGTGTAGGTTACTTGGCTATGGGATTTGAAAAAATAGTTAAAGATAAGAAGAGAGCATTTACTGAGAAAATCGAAAAAAAAGCAAAAGCCATTCAAGAGACCAGAAAGTCTAGTGAAAGTCATTTTGTGAGTTTAGCAAGACGTGCCATAGAACATTACTTAGGTTTAAGAGAAGATATCATGTATGATAGTCTACCAGCAGAAATGTTTGAAGCAAAGGCAGGTACTTTTGTTTCATTAAAGAAACATGGTGCATTAAGAGGTTGTATTGGTACCATAGGTCCAACACAGGACCATGTGGCACTAGAAGTTGTAGCAAATGCAGTTAAAGCAGGATTTGAAGATCCTAGATTTCCACCTTTAAGTGTAGATGAACTTGATGAATTAGAAATATCAGTTGATGTATTATTAGAGCCAGAACTTATTACGTCTACAGATGAATTAGATGTTAATAAGTATGGTGTCATCGTATCATGTGATTATAAGAGAGGTTTATTACTACCTAACTTAGAAGGTATTGATACTGTAGAGGAGCAATTAAGAATCGCCATGCAAAAAGGTAGCATTAGTGATACAGATGATTTTACCCTTGAGAGATTTGAGGTTGTCAGATACCATTAATGTTGATAAAGTTGTGTATAAGTCTAATAACTTGTGCATAACTTTTATTTTTTCGTGAATAAAATGTAGATGATTTTAAGGATTAGTCATCCACATACTAAGGATTTATGTGGAAAAGACCTGTATATGTTGATATTATCTGTGGATACTTGGATATCACCTGTTTATAAAATGTTGAAAAATGAACTTAATCCACAAAAAAAAGCTGATACAATCAGCTTAATTGGGTGTGAATTCATGTAACCATTCCATGAGAGGTAAACCAGTAAAGTGGTGACCATATCTTGAGTGAGCAATTGTCTCAGCAAATGTTGGTGATGAAGCAAGAGCATAAGATTCTACAATCTGAAGTGAGAATCCAACGATTAAAACTGCAATCACTATACCAAGTATCAATCCTAGCATCCTATTTGAAAATGCAATAGGGAAATGATCTTGTCTTGAAAAGATAATTGATGCTATTACAGAAACTAAAATTTTTACTACAATGAATATTGCTAATATACTTATTATAGTGACAAGGTATGATGTTAATGTCGCCATAAATGGTTGCCCTCTTAAGACAGATAAGTTCTGAGCAATGGTTTCCCTAAGATTTGGAAATGTATTAAATACAGCTCTTAGTCCGGGTTCTGTTTCTATTAGTGACGTAATACTATTAGGAATAGTGATTGTCTCTACAGAACGTGTTAAAGTAGGACTAATTCTAGAAAATGTATTATAGATATTTTCTTGTATAGATGCTGGCAGTGGTGTTTGATATAGATACTCAACTACTATTGGACTAAAGAACTTAGCTGCAAAGAAACCAGCCACGTAACCGCCTAAATCAGTCAATGCTTTTATGAAGCCTCTTGATAGCCCCCATAATGCATAAAAAAGTAAGACTGATATAATAATGTAATCTAAATAATTCATAATGCCTCCATATATAAATTATATCACAGCATGAATCAATGTGAATGCTTAGAGAAGAATTCTAATCATATCCTAATATTGTTAAGACATTATTAAATAGAGGTTTTATATTAACAAAGTACTTGGGTGTCCTTTATAATAGACCTGAGGAGTGTGTTATGAAAAGAATAATATTAGTCATTATATTACTGATTGCATTGGCAGTTGGTATTTATTTATTAATACCAAGAACAGAAGAAGCTGTTACAAATCTTGTAGAGGAAACATATGAGGAAGTAGAAGTAAAACTTATTCATGAAGTGCATGTGAAGAGTTTAGAATCCTCATCGACTTTTGAAATTTCTGAAGAAGAAGTTGAATACATTAAGAAAGAGAATATGATTCAACTAGATTATTTAAGTGGTGTATATAGACTCTTATATGATTATGATGATGATTCTAATCAGTTGATGTTTGTCTATGAGGATCAAACCATCCATGTAGATTTTAATAAGGCAACTTATCGTTTGAATGATGATGAACTACTAGAAAATAATTTCATTACAAAAAAAGGTGGGACCTTATATCTTTCGTTAGATAAAATGGGTGAACTATTCAATATGGAAAGCATTTTGATTGAAGATCCTATTTTTTCTTTGAAGTTGAACTTTAATGTAGAAGGTACAGACACATACCTTATAAAAGAAATGACAGATCAGAAAGTTGCTGCTTTGCCGGATAAGATTAATATGACATGGGAAGCTGTATATAGTAGAGCGACAGATGTAGAAAAACTGTACGATATGCCAGGTTTAAATATCATATCTCCAGTATGGTATGATCTAACGGATGGTAGTGGTACAGTAAAATCGAAAAAACAAGATGATTACATTGAATGGGCAGATAACAAGGGTTATATCTTATGGCCTGCTGTTACCAATGGCTTCGATCCAGACATGACTCATGAGTTAATAACAAGTATTGAAAATAGGACAGCATTCATCGATAAGATGGTAGACTTGTATTCTGGCAATGATTTTCATGGTATTAATATAGACTTTGAGAACATATATAAAGATGACAAGGATGCTTTAAGTCAGTTTATTGCAGAATTAACTGCAGCCTTTCATAGAAAAGGTATGTTGGTTTCTATAGATGTGACTTTTGGTGGTGGGTCAGATAATTGGTCTAAGTGTTATGATAGAAGAATTTTAGGTCAATGGGTTGATTTTGTTGTTGTCATGTCTTATGATGAGCACTGGGGTTCGTCACCGGTAAGTGGTTCAGTAGCCTCTTTGAACTGGCTTGATCGAAATCTTGCCATTCTGCTGAGTGAAGTTGAGTCAGACAAGGTAATTATGGGTATCCCATTTTACATGAGAGTTTGGTTTGAAAGACCTTCAAATGAAGTGGTTAACCATATGAAAGTTACTTCAGATGCCATAACCATGCATAAGATGGAGTCCATTCTAGATAATGGTGATTACAATGTACTTTGGGATGAAGCTGCAGGACAAAACTACATCAGTTTTATCGATAGTACAGACAATGCTGTGAAAAAAATCTGGATAGAAGATGAAGAGAGTTTAAGACTAAAACTTTCTATGGTTCATAAGTATAACTTAAAGGGTATAGCATCTTGGAGAAGAGGATATGAATTAGAATCTATCTGGCCGATGTTAGATGAGGAATTAAGAAAATAGGTGGTTTCATGTATATCAATATTAAGAAAATATACAGGTACTTTATTTTATTGGCGATTGGTTTATCCATGTTCTTTTATGGTGTAATTCAGTTAACAATAGAAGATAAAAGTGTGGTTGAGCCTACTGATGAAGAGATAATAGAAAGAGCAAAAGAACTTGGTATGATAAGTATCAATGAAATCTATTTAGAAAAATCAAAAGAAGATGAGTAAGACATGGCGCCCTGGGCATATATATATAAAAGGAGGGGCGTATGGAACAAACATTGGTATTAATTAAACCGGATGCAGTAAAAAGAGGATTAATTGGGAAAATCATTTCTATATATGAAGAAAATGGTTTGAAGATAGATGCTTTGTATAAGAGGCATTTAGACAAAGAAATATTAAACAGACATTATGCAGAACACGTTAATCGTGATTTTTACCCTTCATTAGTAGATTTTATGTTGGAAGATGAAGTGGTGGTGATGAAAGTATCAGGTACTGATGCTATAAGTTTGGTCAGAGAAATTAATGGTGCAACCAATCCATCTAAAGCTAGACCTTGTACAATTAGGTATATATACGGTGAGTCGGTTCAAAGAAACGTTGTTCATGGTTCTGCTAATGCAGAAGATGCAAAACGAGAATTAGAAATATGGTTTTAAGCCCTTGTAGGGCTTTTGCTATGTAGAGGTAAAAGATGATACGATTAAATCAAGTGAAACTAAATATAAATCATAAAGAAGAAGAAATCATAAAGGCAATTAGTAAAAAGTTACGAGTTAAGCTCAGTGATATTCATTCGTATAAGTTGGTTAAAAGATCTATAGATGCTAGAAAAAAGCCTGACTTATATTATGTCTGTGTTTTTGATGTTAAGGTTTCCAATGAAGACTACTTGATTAAGAAGTTGAAGTTGAATAAGGCAAAGCCACTTGTCTATACTTATCCTTCAGTCAAAGAAAAGGCATCACCAATTATAGTTGGTTTTGGACCAGCGGGTATTTTTTCAGCTTATATTATGGCAGAAATGGGCATGAAGCCAATTGTTTTTGAAAGAGGGCAAGATGTAGATGAAAGAACCTTAAGTGTAGAAAAATTTTGGCAAAGTGGTGAGTTAAATACTATGTCAAATGTTCAGTTTGGAGAAGGTGGTGCAGGAACTTTTTCTGATGGAAAACTTACAACACGTTCAAAAGATCCTCGAGCGAAGAAAGTACTAGAAGTTTTAGTTAAACACGGTGCACCAGATGAAATTCTTTATATGAACAAACCTCATGTGGGCACTGATATTCTAAAGGATGTTGTTAAAAGTATGAGACAACATATTATCAGTCTAGGTGGCAAAGTACATTTTAACTCTTATGTAAAAGATTTCATTATAGAAGATGATCATATTAAAGGTGTTTTGCTTGATGATGGAAGAGAAGCTTATAGTAATCATCTTGTTTTGGCAGTCGGTCATAGTGCAAGAGATACCTACCAAGTATTATATGATAGAGGTTTGGACATCGAACAAAAACCATTTGCCATGGGTGTTAGAATTGAACATCATCAAGAAATGGTGGATATTAACCAATATGGTTCTTTACAATACCGCGATTATCTAGGTGCTTCAGATTACAAACTCACTTATAAGGCGAGTACAGGCAGAAGCGTTTACTCCTTTTGTGTATGTCCAGGTGGTATGGTTGTTGCCTCATCATCTGAACAAGGTGGTCTAGTGGTTAATGGAATGAGTGAACATGCTAGAGACCAAAAAAACATCAATGGTGCTTTGCTGGTTCAAATTCATACTGAGGACTTTGAATCAGATCATCCTTTGGCAGGTGTTGATTTTCAACGTCGCTATGAAAAATTAGCATTTGAACTGGGGGGGAGAGACTATACAGCACCGGCTGAAACTGTTGGCTCTTTTTTGAGTAAGACCCATAATCACATTGAAGGTATTCTTCCGAGTTATAGACCAAAAATAAAATTAACATCAATCAGTGACTGTTTGCCTAAGATTGTAGCAAACTCATTAAAAGAGGCCCTTGTTGATTTTGATCATAAGATAAAAGGCTTTGCATCTAATGATGCTGTTCTTACTGCCATTGAATCAAGAAGTTCTGCGCCAATACGTATGAATAGAACTTTTGAAGGCATGGAGAGTAATATTAAAGGTTTGTATCCAATAGGAGAAGGTGCTGGCTTTGCTGGTGGTATTATTTCTTCTGCCATAGATGGTATAAAAGTTGCAGAAATTATCGCAACTGTTTAAACATTACAAAAAAAGTGTATATTTATTCTCAATACAACTAAAAAACTCATAAAAATACACAGATTTAAAAAATCTATTGAAATTCTACAAAAACTGTAGAATTTTTTTTATGTCTATGATATCATAATACGTAAGAATTGTCAGAAAATTTAGCGAATTTCGCTGAACTTGCAATGACTGCTTGACAACAATTTATTAAATCTTTTTTGAGGGGTCGAGAAAGAATAAAGTATGCATATTTGATTTTTTTTTATAAAAGATTATATGGGTATTTTTTTATAAGTTGAATTAGTGTATAATTAAGCAGTTGTTACAAAAACGCAATAATTTATTATTCAAGGGGAGGCTTTTATGGCAAAAAGAGACAGTTGGGGATCCAAACTTGGGTTTATCATGGCTGCTGCAGGTTCTGCGGTTGGTCTAGGTAACATTTGGAAGTTCCCATTTACTGCAGGACAAAATGGTGGTGGTGCATTTGTACTGATTTACTTATTATTCGTAGTAGTAATTGGTTTCAGTGTAATGCTTACTGAGTTTGCAGTAGGTAGAAAAAACAATTTAGCGGCAGTAGGTGCATACAAGTCAGTGGACAGACGTTGGACTTTTGCTGGTGTACTTGGAGTATTTAGTGGATTCTTAATCATGGGTTTCTATCCAGTAGTAGGTGGATGGGCATTAGCTTATGTATTTAAGACATTTTCTGGTTTATTAAATGCACCTGAAGCTATTGGTGATGTATTTGGTGAGTTTATTACTAATCCAGTACAACCATTATTATGGATGGTTGCTTATCTAGTACTTAACATTCTTATCGTTGCTAGAGGTGTATCTACTGGTATTGAAAAAGCTGGTAAAATTCTTATGCCAATCCTATTTACTATTCTAATTGTTATTTCTATAAAAGGTTTAACATTAGATGGTGCATGGGCAGGTATGGAGTTCTTATTTAAGCCTGATTTCTCTGCTATTGACGGTTCGGTTATATTAGCAGCGTTAGGTCAAGCATTCTTCTCATTATCACTTGGTATGGG
>Ga0070724_10001085_pt1 | contig 17000 bp, 13 predicted proteins | sample tdDd001_FD_67278 | JGI IMG/M metagenome (GOLD analysis project Ga0070724, IMG submission 67278) | Marine sediment microbial communities from the Atlantic coast under amendment with organic carbon and nitrate - tdDd00.1 | ecosystem: Environmental > Aquatic > Marine > Coastal > Sediment | place... | reverse complement strand
TCTAGCCTTCAATACTTGGAGTGCTTTTTCCTTATTAGATAATTGCGACTTACCATCTTGACATGATACAACCATACCTGTAGGTATGTGAGTGATTCTAACAGCAGAGTCTGTTGTATTTACTGACTGTCCACCATTACCAGATGATCTAAACACATCTATTCTTAAATCATTTGGATTGATATCAATTTCTATATCTTCAACTTCTGGTAAAACTGCTACTGTTGCAGTTGATGTATGGATTCTACCACCAGATTCAGTTTTAGGAATCCTTTGTACTCTGTGTACACCAGATTCAAACTTTAATCTAGAGTAAGCACCCTTACCCTTAATCATAAATGATGCTTCTTTTATACCACCTACACCTGTTTCATGTGAATCAAGCATTTCTACTTTCCATCTTCTACCTTCAGCATATCTGATGTAAAGTCTCATTAGTTCAGCTGCAAAAATACCAGCTTCATCACCACCTGCACCTGCACGTAACTCAACAATAATATTGTTGTCATCGTTAGGATCTTTTGGCAATAATAGAAGTTTAAGTTCGTTTTCTAAATCTTCAACTTGACCTTCTAATTCACTTAATTCCATTTTAGCCATTTCGACGAACTCAGGATCATCACCATCAGCAATAATCTCTTTTGATTCTTCGATACCATCTAATACTTCTTTGTAAACTCTATATTTTTCTACAATTGGTGTAATCTCAGCATATTCTTTTGATAACTTCATCCAAAGTTTTTGATCTGAGATAACTTCAGGATCTGAGATTTTATGACCAAGACTTTCGAATTTTTCTTCTATAAAATCTAATTTTTCAAACATGTTAACACCTATTACCTTTCATAACGTGCAATAACCACACGTTCTATTCCACTTAAATCTTGATGTATTTCTACATCTTTAAAACCAGAAGATTCTAACAGACATTTAATAGTTTTACTTTGATCATGTCCTACTTCAAATGCAAGTATGCCTGTATCATTAAAATACTCCGATGACTCTTCGATTATTCTTCTATAAAAATCATACCCGTCTTCACCACCATCTAACGCAATTTTGGGTTCATGAGATAATTCCTCTTGTAAACCCTCAATGACTTTAGTTGGGATATAAGGTGGGTTTGATACAATCACATCGAAAGATGTGTTTATATTCTCAAAAACATCACTTTTTACATACTTAATTCGATCCTTTACACCTATTGTCTCTGCATTTTCTTTTGCTATTTTTATAGCATCATCTGAAATGTCTACTGTTGTACACTCTATGTCTTTTAAATAATGACATAATGCAATGTGAATTGCACCACTGCCTGTTCCAATATCTAAGACTTTTTTATAACCCTTCTCCTTGATTTTATCTATAACCAAAGAAACCAAGTTTTCAGTGTCACTTCTTGGAATCAAAACACCTGGTGCTACTTTAAAATCAAGTCCCATAAAGGATTGCACACCTACTATGTATTGAAGTGGTTCGCCACTGGCTCTTCTTTCAATTAAGCTTTCGTACAAATCATATGCTTCTTGATCTACAATCTCATCTTTATTTAGAAACAAATAAATACTATCTTTTTTTAGAACATACTCTAATAAAAGCTTAGCATCTATTTTATAATCTACGGTGATATCTAATAACTTAGACTCACCGTATCTTAATATATCATTAATTGACTTCATTTTCTAGTGTTTCCTGTTCATCTAATACTGCTTTTAATGCAGTAATTGCCACTTCTAACTGACCTCTATCAGGTTCAGCAGTTGTAATCTTTTGGAACATCATGCCAGGCCATGAAACAATATCAACAAATTTGTTGTCATGTTTTCCAGCATACTGGATAACTTCATAGGCTAATCCTGCAACTACAGGCATGAATAATAACTTTAATAAGGCTCTGTATAATGGATCACCAAAGTTTCCTAGGAATGAGAATACAACGACACTTAATAATACAACGATTAATAAAAATGATGTACCACATCTAGGGTGTAATCTTGTATACTTTTCAGCATTTTCAGGTGTTAACTCCTCTTTGGCTTCATAGCATCTAATGGTCTTATGCTCTGCACCATGATATTGGAATACTCTTCTGATTTCTTTCATTCTAGATATTGCAACTATATAACCTAAGAATAACAAGAACTTGAATACACCCTCTGCAAGACTTAAACCTAAACTGCTATCAGTGAAACCACTTAAAAACTTACTGACAAATGCAGGTAATACAATAAAGAAGAGACCTGTAATTATCATTGCAAATATCATGGATAAAATGACATAAACAGAATCTGCCTTATCTCCAAACTTCTTTTCTACCCATAAATCAAACTTACCCTTTTCAGTTGAGCCATCATCAAAAAACTCTGCTGAATAATTAAGTGCTTTAATACCAACAATCATTGAACCAATAAAGGCCAATATGCCTCTTAATACAGGCACCTTTTTAAACTTAGCTATAAATCCTTGTTTAATTGGATCTACTTTTGTAATCAGCTCACCATCAGATTTTCTGACAGTAATTGATATCTTATCTTTTCCACGCATCATTATACCTTCAATTAGTGCTTGACCACCTATTGCTGTATAATTAGACTTTTCTTTTGCCATTCTATTCTCCTCGATATTTAAAATAACATGATGAACATAGTGATTGATACTCTACTTGGTTTTCCCCATCAATAGCAACCTGCTCTCCTTCAAAAACATATTTACCATTGACCATTCTTCCATTTAAAGTAGCTTTTCTTCCACATGTACATATGGTTTTTAACTCTTCTATAGTATGAGCGACTAATAGCAGTCTCTCTGAGCCTTCAAAACCATTCATTAAAAAGTCAGTTCTAAGGCCATAACAAATTACAGGAATATTTAATGTAACAGCGACTTTTAACATTTGATCAATATGGTGGGCTTTAAAAAACTGAACCTCATCAACCAGTAGACAGTGAATCTGCTTGTGATCATGTGATGCCTTAACCATAGTATAAACATCATCATTTTCAGCAACTAAGAAATCTACTTGCTTGTCGATACCTAAACGAGAAACAACTTTATCATCTCCTTTGGTATCAATCTTAGGTTTCATAATAACAGCATTCATGCCACGTTCAAAATAGTTGTAACCTACTTGCATGATAGCTGTCGATTTACCACAATTCATTGCACCATATCTAAAATATAATTTCGCCATATTTACCCCTCACTCAATCTATAGTTATACGTTACTATAATAGCACAAATAGGAAACCTTTAAAACCTATGATTCTAGAGCTTTAGAGTTTGTTAAGCAAAGAAAAACACCTTAAGATGATTAAAGTGCTTTTCTGTCTACTATTTGTTTTTTAAACAAAGCTCTAATGAGTTTGTCCTTGCCGCTATCCTTAACACCGATATACCTTGAGTACATAACCAACTTGTCATCAAACTCAAAGTACTGCATCAATTTAGCTTCTATCTCAACAAACTCATCAAACTCATCCATTTTCATGTGAACAGGTATGTTCAGAGTTAGCTTCTTTTTTTCAAGTATATTATCCTTATGTTTCTTTGAGACTTCAAATACCAATGATGAAGAACCTATTTTAATAATTTCAGCATCCCATCTTGTGCCTCTATTATAGTATAAGGATGTCTTAAGTCTCCAAGGTATTGAAAACTGTTCTTCTAATGGTTCAAATCTAAAGTGATCTAGTATTAGTTGATTGCCTACCAAACGATTCACATTTACATTATATTCATAGATGTCATTTAAATAATAGAAACATAATTTGACACCATCCATTTTGGATATATCATGTGAAAATGGCTTGTTCATGATAAACTTACCCTTATCTCTCTGCATGACTAATGCACCATTGATGGTTATAATCTGTTCTATATTCTCATAAAAATAAGTAAGGGCGACTCTATGGATGTAATTAGTGCCTACAACAGATGCTATATCATACCTGTTTCTAGATTCCTTGAGTACCAATATCATTTGTCTTACTAGACCATCGTCAAACTGCGAACCTGAACAGTCCTGCAATTCTTTTACAACAGCATTTCTTGACATCTGTTTTTTATAATCTCTAGGTGTTAACATGGCATCTACCGAATCAGCAATCATCAAGTAGCGACTTAGAAGTGGGATTTCATCACCCACTAGCCCATCAGGATAACCAGAACCATCCATCCTTTCATGATGGCATCTTATAATCTTGGGTACGTCCTGTAAGTGTGGTAAATTAACAAGATCAGATCTGGCAATTTCAGCACTTTTCTCTGCATGTTTCTTTATGGCCTCATACTCATGGTATGTATATTTCTTTTTGTTGTTCAAAATTTCATCTGGAATATATAATTTGCCAGTATCATGAAGAAGAGCCGCTATATATAACTTCATTGTGTCTGTCACTGACAACTTAGTTTTTCTTGCCAACTTCAAACATAAATTTGCGACATTAGTTGTATGGAAAGGCATATTATGTTCTTTAACCGACAAGATCTCAAGATAATTATTTACTGTATAAAATAGGCGATTGTATGCCGCGTACTTATCACATAACATGACTACTGTATGATCAAATAACATCATAAGCGTTTCATCCATTAATCCAGAAACTATAGAATCCTGATGTTTGGGATCTATAGAGCAGTAAACCAAACCACTCAGTTGTCTTTTTGAGTAAACAGCTAAAACAAACTCAAAGTCATCAGATGATTGCTTATGTTCTTCTTTCAAAGGGCATAACATAATATTTTCATGCAAAGTAATATGTCTGTATTTTCTGAAATCTTCATTTAAAGCTAAATATTTCAACTCCGGCATTTGTTCTACATTCATCTGAAGAAAAAACTCTCTAGTACCTGGACTCAATAATACAGATGACATTAGTTTTACCACATCAAAATCAATCAATCGATTGACAACTTTTAAGAAAATACTATTAAATGATTCGATTTCACTTAATATCATACTAGATACCATAAATACACCTCTCTATACATTTTTAACCATTATACTCTAAAAGTTACTTCTAACCAATGTTTTAAGGCTTATAGTGAACAAAATGTAGGAAGTGTATATTGTTATATCAAAAAAAGAAAAAGACTGAATTACTGACGTAATACAGTCTTTTAAATCTTATTTTTCTGGATATTCAGCTGCAACGATTTCTAATGCTTCTTCAATTGCCTTTAAAGCAGCATCGATATCTGCATCTGTGTGTCTATGTGCAATATAACCATGATGATATGGTTGAATGAATAGACCACGTCTGATTGTCTCAGTGTAGAATCTTGTTCTTCTTTCTTTGTAGTCTACTGCCTTATCAAATGTGATGTATGGCATTGGAGGAATACCTGATACTGATGCAGGTACATCATACTTCTTAACCAATCTTTCACATTCACTTAAGAATCTTTCACCCTTTTTGTAAATGTCATCTATAACATTTTCTCTTTCAAGGATTTCAATACACTTAAGTGCAGCAACCATTTCTAACGAGTTCGGGAAGAATGTAGATGATACGAATACTTTTGATTCTAATACATCCATGATTTCTGCCTTACCAACACAAGCTGAAATTGGGTAACCATTTGCCATTGCCTTACCAAATACAGCAAGATCTGGTGTTACGCCATATCTTTCTTGAGCACCACCCATTGATACTCTGAAACCTGTTCTGATTTCGTCAAAAATTAAAACTACATTGTACTTATCAGCTAATGCTCTTACACCTTCAAGGTAACCTGCTGGTGGAGCAACTACTGGTTTAGCAAGAGGATGTCCTACTGGTGTTACTATGATACAAGCTACATCACCATCATTTTCTTTTAGTAATGCTTCTAAGCCTTCTAAATCACCATACTCAAATTCTTTAGTCATATCTAAAGTCTTTTGAGGTACACCACCGTGTCCTTCAACGCACCAGTCATGCCATCCGTGGTAGCCACATCTTAAAACAAGATTCTTGTCAGAGTAACCACGTGCAATTCTTACTGCCATTGTTGTCACGTCAGAACCAGTTTTAGCTAATACAACTTTCTCAGCACAAGGAATTAAATCGATTAATTTCTTTTCTAATTCATTTTGTACTTCTTGAACCATTGTAAAGCAGAAACCTTTGTCCATTTGCTCTTTTACAGCATCATTGATTTCTGATTCATTATAACCTAGGATAATAGGACCATAAGCACATAACATGTCGATGTAATCATTGCCATCAACGTCTACGATATGACCATCATAACCTCTATCAATAAATACTGGGTACTCACCATCAATAAAGTTATAAGGTCTTCTGATACCTAATAAACCACCTGGTGATAACTTCTTAGCTTCTTCATATAAAGCCATTGATTTTTCCAAATTTAACTTTGGCATTTGTTTCATGTTCTTACCTCCAATCATATGCCTTGCCTAGCATACACTCTATTTTGATTATCCCGGTTATTGAATTGTACCAAAACGAGTTTGAATATGAACACTTCACAATCATCATACACAATTTGCACGTAAAAAACAACAAAAAAAAGAGTCAAAGCCTAGACTTTAACAAAAAGAAAACCGAGACATATGTCTCGGTAAACATTTGATTCTTATAAACCGTACTTTTTCTTGAACTTGTCAGCTCTACCACCACGGTCAAGTGATTTTTGTGATCCAGTATAGAATGGATGACACTTAGCACATACTTCAAGTCTGATTTCATCTTTAGTAGACTTAGTCTCAAACGTGTTACCACATGAACAATGTACTTCTACAGTTTTGTAATCTGGATGAATGCCTGCTTTCATCTTATTCACCTCGTTTCTTTTTAAAATTCTTTATTGTAATGAATTTTCTTATCCATCATTTTTTCCATAAGCTATAATAGTATAACATAATCAAAATCATAGTGCAATGATTTCTTAACAAAGTAATTATACATCATTGTAGGATAAAGTCAACTATTTTTCCTTATTTGCATCTATAAAGTCTTTATTAGTTTTCGTTTTCATGACCTTAGACATAATCACTTCTGTCATATTAGAATTTCTTCCTGTTGAATAATCTCTCCTAAAGTTTCTCATAATCTCCAGCTCATCTGGTGTTAATAAGAGTTCTTCTCTTCTTGTACCTGACTTATTAACATCTATTGCAGGGAATATTCTTCTTTCTGATAATTTTCTTGATAGTGTAAGTTCCATGTTACCTGTACCTTTGAATTCTTCAAAGATAACATCGTCCATTCTAGAACCTGTTTCTATTAAGGCAGTTGCTAATATGGTTAATGAACCACCCTCTTCTATATTTCTAGCTGCACCTAAGAATCTCTTTGGTTTATGAAGAGCAGCTGGATCAAGACCACCTGTTAAAGTACGCCCACTTGTGGGAATCACAAGGTTATATGCTCTTGCAAGTCTTGTAATAGAATCAAGTAAAATAACTACATCCTTCTTTTGCTCTACTAATGCTTTGGCGCGATTGATTACCATTTCAGCTACTTTAATATGATGAGAAGGCAATTGATCAAATGTAGAATAAATAACATCTGCATCAATTGAACGTTGCATTTCAGTTACTTCTTCAGGTCTTTCATCTATTAGTAATACAATTAACTCAACTTCAGGATATTCTTTAGTAATTTGCTTAGCAACCTTTTGTAGTAAAATCGTTTTACCTGCTTTTGGCGGTGCAACTATTAGTCCACGTTGCCCTTTACCAATCGGTGATACCAAATCAATAATTCTCATAGCCACATCAGATCCATCGCCTTCTAGGATAAATCTTTCATTTGGATACATTGGTGTTAACTTATCAAATCTTGCTCTATTGGCTGCCATCTCAGGTGGCATTTGGTTAATTCTTGATACTCTAACGAGAGCTCTAAATTTCTCGCCGCGTTTAGGTTTTCTAACCTTTCCTTGAACCTTATCACCAGTTCTCATTCTGAACTTTCTTATCTGTGATGGAGATACATACACATCTAATTCGCTGGTTAAGAAGTTAGAAAATCTAAGAAAACCAAAACCAGAATCACTTATCTCAAGTACACCTTCTGCTTCGTCTTGTTCTAAGACTTCTCTGTTGTCATCTTCTTCTACATCGAACTTAATATCACCCGTTGACTTACTTCTCGGTTTAGGTATAATTTCTCTTTCAACAGGCTTTTCTTCAACAAGTTCTTCAGTCTTTGTCATGTTGCCATCAATAATAAGATCAATTAACTGTGCCTTATTATACTTTGAGACGTTCTTCATCCCCATAGCTTTAGCAATGGCTTTTATGTCGAGTAAGGTCTTGTCTTTCAATTTGTTAATATCCAATTTATTCTCCTTAGTTTTCTTTTGAAACAAATGATGTTAGAATATACATACGAAATGGCGGTGTAATTATGAAAAAAACTGTAATTCTCATCATCATAAGTTTATTATTTATTGTAAGTTTTGCATTTAGTAATGATACGGTGATGAATTTATATATTAATCAAATACCAATAGAACTGTCTCATCCTGTTCTATCTATGGATGATGATATAATGGTACCCATGATTGATAGCTTTGAAGCACTTGGCGCACAAGTCTTTCAAAATGGCATCATCAATACATACTACTTAAACACGTTTGTTAAAGTCGATTTGAATAACGATTACTATACCATTAATGGTAAAAAATACAGTAATCATAAGTTCACTATGAAGGGTGATGTTTTATATGTACCTCTGGAGTTACTCAACCGAGCATTTGATTTTAATACAGAATTAATTGAGGATCAATCCGTGTTCTTAAATGCCAACACCTTGATCCAATATAAAAATTATAATAGTATTCCTTATCGTTTGGTTTCATTTGATGACGAGGGCGCTAGATTTTCTATTCCATTAGATTGGAACAAACTTGATGAATATACATATGGATATGATTCAAATTACGGTAGAATTTCTGCCAATTTCTCGACTAGGGCGCTCAATGATAATATTGATTTAGAACTTATTATGGATACTTATATCGAGCATCTCATAATGGAATATAAAGATAGGATTACAATCAGTCAATCAGAACAAAATATATATAATTATCTTACTAGTAATGTATTATATATTGAAACGAATGTCAACGACATCCTAAACAAACAAGTGATTCATTTTATTCAAGCTGATGAACATGTTCATATCATGGCATTCCAGTACCCTGAAAATATTTCTGAACCATTTATTCTTCAGGTGTTTGAAAATATCATGAACACCTTTTATATTGATGAATCTTCTTTAGATACCTCATCAGAACATTATATGGAGTTTACTGCTGCAAGAGACTATAACCTTACACTATCAAGTAAGGTCTACTCTAATATGACCTCTGAAAATGTATTTATCTTTGAGGGTTTCTTTAACACAGAAGAAGCCATTGAATCATTGACTGTAACAGTTTCAAAAGCTGATGAAACACTGGAGTTCTATGTACCTGTACAAAACAACTCTTTTTATACACCAATTTATGTACCTTTTGGATTAGGTAAACACAACATTAAAATCGCTATTACACCCGAAGAACAAAAGGTTACTTTTGATTCACTTATCTTTGAGGAAGAAGAAGAACTACTGCTGAAGTTCTCTGTGGTTAACCTAAGCAAAAAAAGTATCAGATACACTATTGCGACTAAGATGGTTCAAAGCGATCATGGCAGTATTCAATCCATGTCAAAACTTTTAACCAATAAGTATCATACAGTTTATTCTAAAGCAAAAGCCATCTACAACTTCATGATTGAGTATATAGATGTATTAGAATATAACGAAGTCAATTTTTCAGCTTTAGATGTCTATGAATCCTACCAAGGTACTAAGAAAGAGAACATCTTATATCTCGCAGCACTACTTCGTGCTCAAGATATACCAACTAAAATTGTTGAAGGTTCTAATTCTTATGTAAGTCACAGATGGGCAGAAGCTTATCTAAATGGTCAATGGATTATTATTGATCCTTATGGAGATGCCTTTAGAATGGATACTGAGGAACTCAATGTTGGTGATTTACTCCCTGGCTTCAACAGTCAAAGAGCATTGTACACCAGCAGATATCCTACTATTGAAGTGTTAGAATATTAATCCAGTAGCTAAGCTACTGGATATTTTTTTAGTATTCGGCCTGCAATCAGTGTAAGCATCCTACTATTGCTTCTTGATTCTTCTAAGATTATATGTTGCTGGCCAGGATGTTTTGCTTGTACCTTCCAACGACCATTTTTTTCTTTGCTTTTGATATAAACTAATGCATCTTGCATTCTTTCATCATATGGTCTATTAGCCCACCTAAAGTAGTCCATAGCCCTTAGTATGTTATACTTCCACCTCGGAGGATAAGAAAAAACCAACATATTCTTATGTATAATTTCACCCGTTTTATCCGATCTAAATAAACGATGTTGTAAGAGAAACTCTTCACTTGATGCCTGCATTTTTTTCAGTTCATCTAACCTATATGTATAACCACACTGTTTATAACGTTCTATACCTTCAAGGACACTCAAAGTAGAGTGAACCGAAGAATGTTTAGCACCTGATCTGTTAATTCTACAGTTAAAACCACCATCAGGCATGATACTATCTATAACATAGTCAATGACACCTTCTAGTTTTTCTTCATCAGCACCAAAGTAACATGCGTAATTTAAAAACATACCATTCACACAAACATCACTGTACTGAATTTCATTATGCGGATTAACTCCTCCATCTAATCCACGTTCTTCTTCTAACACTTTATGTATCACATCAAGAATAGATGAAGTAACAGGTGCTTCAAATAAACATAAGTCTAAAAGTGTATAATGGGTAGAGGTCCATTTAGGCTGATAAAAACGTTGCCCGAAATGACCATCAGGTTTTTGCTGCTCAAGATAGTATTTAACCCATCCTTCTTCTAACATTTTATCTTTTATGCTCAAGTCTATTTCACCTAAAAGATCTCTTTTGGTTTGAAACTGAATAACAGGATCGCCTTCTAATAACCAATCTATCATTTTACACCTCCTACTTTAATTGTACACGAAAAATAAATACATAAACAAAAAAAGCTCCGAAGAGCTTTTCATTACTTAAGATTCAAAATTTTTCTTGCTTCATCAGGTGTTGCGACTTCTCTTCCTAACTCTTTAGATAATCTTACGATTCTTTCAACTAACTGAGCATTAGAATCCGCTAATACACCTTTCGAATAATATACATTGTCTTCAAAACCAACTCTAACATGGCCACCTAAAATAATTGCCATTGTTGCAAGTGGTGTTTCAAAGCGACCAATACCTGCCACAGTCCACGTTGCATCTGCTGGTAAACACGATCTCATGTACATTAGATCTTCTGGATGTCCTGGACTTGCTCCTGGTACACCTAAAACAAAATCAAAGTGTGCTGGTGATTCTACTAAACCTTGCTTAATAAGGCGTTTAGCATTTTCAATCATACCTCTTTCAAATACTTCGATTTCAGGTTTAACACCTAATTCCTTCATACGAGTTGCAAACTTCTCAATGTATTCACCTGAGTTCATGAACACTTCATTGCCGAAGTTACAAGTACCGCAAGATAAAGTTGCCATTTCAGGTTTTAACTCTACTGGTTGTAATCTTTCTTCTGGTGAATGCCATGTAGCACCACCTGTAGAAGGTTGCACAATCACATTACATTTTGCTTCAATCTTTTCTTTGATTTCCTTATAAACATCATAAGATTGCGTTGGATTGCCTTCTTCATCTCTTGCATGAATATGAACAATCGATGCACCTGCCTTGTAACACTCATAAGCAGCATCAGCGATTTCATCTGGCGATACGGGTAGATTAGGTTGAATGTCCTTAGTCACCTCAGCTCCTGTAAGCGCGGCTGTAATAATTAATTTTTCCATGTTTCCTCCTTGTTTATATATCCTCAAATAGATTATATAATGATTCACTTTATTCCACAACACCAAAAAAAGAAAACCATCATCCTAAGATGATGGTGTAATTAACTATTCTACAGCTTGTCTTACTGCGTCACATAAAGTTTTGATTCCCGCTTCAATTGCAGTCAAATCTTCTTCTGTTGGAGCACCCTTGTATTCAACAGGATCTACAAAATCCATGTTCATTTTTAGTCTTGAATTGATATCATCCAATTCTCTTTGAGCACCACCAGACCAACCAAATGATCCAAGTCTGAATACTTTTCTGTTATTAACTTTTTTCTTACCCATTTCTTCTAAGATTGCTGCCATAGGTGGGAACATTTTATATTCATAAGTAGGCATAGCTAAAACTAAACCTGTCGAAGACCAAGCAGAACCAATAATATGTCCCCAATCATCTTGAGGTACTCTGTGAATATTCACTTTGATATCTTCTTCTTTTTCTAAACAAGCAATAGCATGTTTAACACCTTTTTCAGTCATACCGTACATAGAACCCCAGATTAAAGTTACTTCTTTCTTAGCAGGTCCTTTTTGGTATTTAGCATATCTTACATAATCATCGATAACACGTTTTGGATTCTTTCTCCATACAATACCATGTCCTGGTGCAATGATTTTAATTGGTAATCCGGCACATTTTGCAATTGCCTTTTCAACAAACATTGAAAATGCTGCAACAATATTAGCATAATATCTCTGAGCTTCTTTTTCATAGAATTGTAAATCTTTTTCAGTTAATAAATCATCATAATTTCCATGGTCCACTTTACCATATGAACCAAAGGCATCACATGAGAATAATGTACCTGTTTGTTCGTCAAATGTTGCCATTGTATCTGGCCAATGTACATTTGGAATCTCAGCAAATTGTAATGTTCTACCGCCAAGATCTAATGAGTCTCCATCACCTACAATTGTAATATTTTCACTGTGGTTAAAGAATGCTTCTAGCATAGGTGCAGCTTTTTTAGTACAAAGAATTTTAAAGTCTTTGTGGAATTTTCTTAAATCCTCAATCCAACCTGTATGATCAGGTTCCATATGATTGACGATAACATACTCAATCGATTTAGGATCAACATCCATTTCTTCCATTAACTTATAAAAACTCTCAGGTACGCCGTCCCAGCCACAAACACCATCGATGATTGCAGTTTTTTCGCCTTTTACAACGTATGAGTTCATAGAAACACCATCTGGTACTTCCCATAGACCTTCAAATAGCATATTTTCAATATTAATAGATAACTGATATATGCCGTCTGTAACTTTTGAAACGTTCATAAATAGACTCCTTTATTTATTGATAATAATTTTCAACTTGTATTGTATCAAGTTTTCACAAAATTTGCAAAAATACTTTTTAATTTAATAGACACAGAATACTCTGTGCCCAAAATCAATTCATTATAACAATAATATATGTCTACCGCAAGGGTTCACTTAGATTTAGTCTTGGCTTTTACTTTTTTTAATCTAAAGAAATCTTCACGTTCTTTTTCCTCTAATGCATTCTCGATATCTTTAACAATTTCAGTATATTTAGGGATCTGAATTTTATCTAATCCATTGGCTCTTTTTTGAGTCTTTTTTATCTCCATAGCCAATTTATAAACTGCTGTCTCAATTTCTGCCAGTTCATAAACTAAGTATTTTACCTCATCAAACTTTAACAGTGCATTGTCAAAAGTTGCATTGGTTCTAAATAAACCATAAGAGGGTTGAACTGGTTTTCTTTCATACCTAATTTTAGGAATTTCCACACCCATAACCGATTGCAAAAGCACATCATAATCTTCACCTTTTGATATAGATGAAGATAGTTCTTTTACAACATTAGTGCCAATGATAATATTGGCATACTGCAAAGACTCATATGCTTCTTTAAATATCTGCTCAATCTGTGCTTGTATATTTTCTGCACGAGAAACTAAGCCCATGACTTCTCTAATAAGAACATTTCTTTTCCTATCTAAAAGATCATAACCTTTTTTTGAAAAGGACAACATGGACTTTGATTTCATTAAGTTTGCCTTAGTCGGTGCTACTTTATTCATACAACTCCTAATAATACTTTTCTAAAAGTTCATCATCAATACGATCCAATTCTGATTTAGGTAAAATCCGCAAAATCTCCCAGGCAAGATCAATACTCTGGTCAACCGAACGTTCCTCATGATGGTCTTGTTTAACAAACTGCTTCTCAAAAGCACGTCCAAATTCTAAAAGTTGCTGATCTGTTTTGGATAAATCATTCTCTCCTATAATCTGAGCCAGTGCTCTTACATCCTGTACTTTCGAGTAAGAGGCAAATAATTGATTGGCGACACTTGGATGGTCTTCTCTTGTATAACCTTCGCCTATACCATCTTTCATTAATCTAGAAAGAGATGGTAATACACTAACTGGTGGATATATATTATTTCTCGTTAAATCTCTTCCCATTACAATTTGACCTTCTGTAATATAACCTGTTAAGTCTGGGATAGGATGTGATATATCATCATTGGGCATAGTCAAAATTGGCAAGAAAGTAATCGAACCTTCACACCCATTTAAAACACCCGCTCTTTCATACAAAGTTGCTAAATCTGAATATAAATAACCTGGATATCCTTTTCTAGAAGGGACCTCTTCTCTAGCAGAAGAAATTTCTCTAAGAGCTTCACAATAAGAGGTAATATCAGTCATAACAACTAAGATATCATAACCTTCTTTAAATGCTAAATACTCCGCTGTTGTTAAGGCACACCTTGGCGTTGAGATCCTTTCTACGATTGGATCATCAGCTAAATTAAGAAACATTACAACATTTTCTAGAACACCAGCTTCTTCAAAACTATGTCTAAAAAAGGCTGCATCATCATTCTTAATACCTATGGCTGCAAATACAACGGCAAACTTTTTCTCTGAGTCTGAAAGTTTTGCCTGTCTTACAATCTGAGCTGCCACCTCATTATGAGGTAAACCATTACCAGAAAAAATAGGTAACTTTTGACCTTTTATTAATGTCGTCAAAGTATCTATAGTAGAAATACCAGTTTGAATATAATCTCTTGGATAAGATCTAGCCACAGGATTTATTGGTCGTCCATTAATGTTATAGGTTTTCTTACTATAAATATAACCCCCTTGATCAATCGGTTTTCCAACCCCATTAAAAGTACGACCTAAGACTTCTTTAGATGCATTGATTTCAAAAGGTTTACCTGTAAACTTAATAGCTGAATTATATCTAGACAAACCTTGTGTCCCTTCGAAAACTTGGGCTATAACTTGGTCATCTTCAATTTTTATTACCTTCCCCATACGTGTTTTGCCTTCAGATTGAATCTGTATGATTTCACCATATGAGGCATGATCCACATGTTCTAATATAATAAGCGGACCTTCTATTTTATCTATTTGTAAATATTCTTGTCTCATGTGCCACCTATTTCTTATACTTTTTCAACAAATCTCCATAAAACTTATCTATCTCTTGCATTAAGAATCCAAAATCCTGTAAATCGTCATTTTTTATGGTGTACTTAATTCTTGTTACCCTACTGTATAAATCTTGGTTCTTTACAACTGAAATTGGGATACCTAATCTAATGGCTTCTTGACCTCTCTCATAGAGATAATTAATAATCTCAAGCATCAAATGCTGTTTTTGAAGTGGTACATAGGTATCTTCCTTATGAAAGGCATTTTGTTGTAAGAAACCAACTTTTATTACCTTTGCAATTTCTAAGATCAATCGTTGATCATCTGGTAAAACATCTTCTCCCACCAGCTGAACAATATCTTTTAACTTATCTTCCTCATGTAATACCTTCAACATACTAGCTCTTAAATCGAGAATATCATCCGATACATAATCAGAATACCATTCTTCAAGCATTTTTAGATAACCTGAATATGAATCTAACCAGTTGATTGCCGGATAATGCCTTGCATAAGCCAGTCTTTTGTCTAAAGCTAAGAAAGCATTAACAAATCTTTTTGTATTTTCAGTTACAGGTTCTGAGAAATCACCACCCGCAGGAGATACGGCTCCAATAATTGTCACAGAAGCTTCATGACCTGATAAGGTTTCTACCAATCCTGCACGTTCATAAAACCCTGCCAGCCTTGATGGTAAGTAAGCCGGATAACCTTCTTCAGCAGGCATCTCTTCCAATCGCCCAGAAAGTTCTCTTAGGGCTTCAGCCCATCTAGAAGTTGAATCTGCCATAATAGCTACATGATACCCCATATCTCTATAGTATTCAGCTATTGTAATGCCTGTGTATATGCTGGCTTCCCTAGCAGCTACTGGCATATTAGATGTGTTGGCTATTAAAACAGTACGTTCCATAATTGACTTACCACTCATAGGATCTATCAGTTTTGGAAACTCATGTAATACATCCGTCATCTCATTACCACGTTCGCCACAGCCTATATAAACAATAATGTCTGCATCACACCACTTAGCCAGTTGGTGTTGAGTCATTGTTTTACCTGTACCAAAACCTCCAGGTATAGCCGCAGTCCCCCCTTTAGCTATTGGAAAGAAAATATCCAGTACTCTTTGTCCTGTTAATAAGGGTAAAGAGAGTGGTTTCCTCTCTAATACAGGTCTTTGTTCTCTGACAGGCCATTCCTGATAAAGTTTTATATGTATTTCCTCACCATACTCATCTTCAAGCACACAAATAACATCTTCTAATGTATAAAGGCCATCTGGAACTATAGATTTTACATGCCCCTTTTTCCCTGGAGGTATTAAAATTTTATGTTTGATTAAGTCTGATTCTTGAATCCATGCAATGGAAAATCCCTCATCCACAAATTCACCTTCATCTACAGTAATATTAACATCCCACTTTTTCTCATCATCAATGGAGATTAAACCAATACCTTCTGCAATGAAATCACCGGATAGTTCAAACAACTTGTCTAATGGTCTTTCAATACCATCAAACATATTACCTAGTAAACCTGGTCCTAACTTTAATGACAAGGGTTTATGAGTGGATTCAATGCCTTCATTAAGAGATAAACCTTCTGTTTCTTCATAAACTTGAACGGTTCCAATATCACCTTCTAAGGAAATA
>Ga0070724_10001083_pt1 | contig 17066 bp, 15 predicted proteins | sample tdDd001_FD_67278 | JGI IMG/M metagenome (GOLD analysis project Ga0070724, IMG submission 67278) | Marine sediment microbial communities from the Atlantic coast under amendment with organic carbon and nitrate - tdDd00.1 | ecosystem: Environmental > Aquatic > Marine > Coastal > Sediment | place... | reverse complement strand
AGGCATTTTTCTTTAGGTCATTCTTAACTTCATCCCAAATAGCTGCTTGTTTTAAACTCCTCTCCACAATCTTATCAAGAAGATCTCTTTTCTTGATGCCATTTAACCTAGGACCATATGCAATGTTGTCATAGATAGACATTGGGAATGGATTCGGTTTTTGAAACACCATACCGACTCTTAATCTTAAGTCGATTACATCATAATTATCATAGATATCTACACCATCAAGTAATACATCACCAACTACTTTTGTGCCTTCTATTAAGTCATTCATTCTATTTAGTGAACGTAAAAATGTAGATTTACCACAACCTGATGGACCGATTAATGCAGTAATTTTCTTTTCTTCCACTTCTATATTTATATTCTTTAAAGCTTGAAAAGTGTTGTAAAAAAAGTTCATGTTTTCAACTTTAAATTTTTTAACTTCTTTAGTCATTTATATACACCTCTTTAATTAATATCTACGTTGGAATTTATTTCTGATGTAAATCGCCAACGAGTTAAGAATAAACAATGTTCCTAATAATACGATAATCGTAGCTGCAGCTAAGTTTGCGTATTCCTCAGTTAATACTGTATCTAATGTCCAGTAATAAATCTGAATTGGCAAAGCAGTAAAATCATCCATAATATTTGTTGGAACTTTCATAATGAGTGTCGGGATACCTAAGACAACCAGAGGTGCTGTTTCACCAATCGCTCTAGATAGTGCTAATATAGAACCTGTCATAATCCCAGGCAATGCATTGGGTATTACAACTTTCACAAGTGTTACCCACTTTGTAGCACCTAATCCATAAGATGCTTCTCTTAAACTATTTGGTACAGCTTTTATAGCCTCTTGACTGGCAACCACTACATTAGGTAAAACCAGTAATGATAGTGTTAATCCACCAGCTAATACACTAGATCCTAAGTTAAAGAATCTACCGAAAACTGTAAGACCTAATAAACCAAAAATAACAGAAGGTACACCAGCTAAGTTTGATATGTTAATATTGATTGCAGATTGAATAACACCTTTTTTTGAGTATTCTTCCATATAAACTGCAGTAGCTACACCTATAAATAATGTCACAGGTGCCACAACAGCCATTAATAATAAGGTGCCCATGATAACGCCTTTAATCCCTGCTTTTTCAGGTCTTATAGACAGTTTACCTGTTAAAAACTCCCAATCAAGCCATCCGATACTATCTCTAATAATCGAATAGAATAATACACCTAATACAGCAAGTGCAAATACTATAGTAAAAGAGAACATCCAATGTGCAATTTTGTTCATTAGAACCCTTCTTTGCACTCTTTGGTGAGCTTTAACAGGATCGATAAAAGTATGAGCTCTGTGAACTTCAGGGACTGATGTTTTAGCCATTAATATTCTCTCCTATACTTCTTAATGATATATTTTGCCAAAAGGTTCATACATAATGTAAATATAAATAATATTAAACCTACAGCATATAAACTATAATATCCAATTGTACCACTACCTGCGTCACCACTTGTAAACTCAACGATATAAGCAGTCATTGTTTGCATTGGTTCAATGATACTTGTTGTAAATTTCTTAGAACTACCACTTGCAATTGTTACAATCATTGTTTCACCGATTGCTCTAGATATAGCTAAAACAAAGGATGCAATGATACCAGAAATTGCAGCTGGAATAATAACTTTTACAGTTGTTTCTAACTTAGTCGACCCTAGACCATAAGCACCTTCTCTAATAATTTTAGGCACTGATGACATTGCATCTTCTGATAAAGATGTAATAATAGGTATAATCATTATCCCCATAACAATACCAGGACTCAATGCATTTTTTGCCCCTAAATCTGGTATTAACTTCATTAAAAGTGGTGTTACTATATTATATGCGAAGAAGCCATAAACAATTGTTGGAATACCTGCTAGTACTTCAATAATTGGTTTTAATATTCTTCTTGTATTTGGTTTTACAAACTCACTTAAGTACATAGCTGCCATTAAACCTAAAGGTACTGCAACTACCATTGCAACAAGTGAAGTCATAATTGTACCCATAATCAATGGTAAAAAACCGAACGATGGATCTTTAGCTCTTAGTGGTGCAAGATTTGTACTAAATACTTCTGCAAGCGACACTTCTCTAAAGAAGTGTGACGCATCAACTACAAGCGTTAAAACAATTCCAATCGATGTGATGATTGAAATAGATGCAATCGCCAGTAAAATACCTGGAATCATTTTTTCGAAAACTATACGTCTTCTACTCTTAGCTGTCTTTAACATATTCTTACCTTTCAAAAGATATGATTAACAGAGAATAAGACGAGGATAATACTCTCGTCTTATCTAAAATCATCTCATTGTTATACTACTTATTTTAATGCATCTAATTGCTTTTGATATTCTTCATACATAGCATCTGGAAGTGGTGCGAAACCATTTTCACCAGCTAATCTCGCTGCACCTTGTGCTGATACAACATACTTCGCAAAATCTAATACTTGAGGCTTATCCAAAGCATATTTTACATTTAAGTAAGTATATACTTCTCTTGTAAAGCCAGCGTAGTCTAATTCCATCCCGATTGTATCTAAAGATGGTGCCACAGGACCATTACCAAAGTCAACGTGTACTGCTTGTAATTTATCTGTGTTTGAAGCATAGTAACCATAACCGAAGAATGCAATGGCATTAACATCATTTGATACTAAGTCTACTAACGTTGAGTATTCTTGTTGTAAGTTAGCTGATGCAACCATATCACCTTCATCTAAGATTTTTTCGTAGAAGAATTCATAAGTACCGTGGTTTTCATTTGGACCATAGAACTTAATTTCTTCAGCAGGCCAGTCTGATCTGATATCAGCCCAAGTTGTGATGTTACCTGAAGCTAAGTACATGTTTACGATTTCATCTCTAGTCATTTCTTTAGCCCAAGTATTATCTTTGTTGATAACCATTGTTAAACCATCATATGCTAATACAAATTCATATACGTCTTGGCCTAGGATTATACCTTTTTCTTCTAATTGTGCAACTTCCTTGTCTTTAATCTTTCTTGAAGCATCAGAAAAATCAGTTTCACCTGGAATAAATTTCTTAAAACCAGCAGATGAACCAGCTCTACCAACCTGTACTGATACGTTTTCTTGCTCGTTAGTCATATATTCTTCAGCGATGTGAGCCATTAGTGGGTAAACTGTACCAGAACCATCAACGATTACGGCACCTTCTAATTCACTTACTTCTTCTGTAGTTGATGTTGTAACTGAGTTATTAGTATCATTTGAGTCTCCATTGTTTCCACATGCTGCAAATGTTAACAAAACTAATGATACGATTAAAAATAAAATTGATACTTTTTTCATTTATTGTTCCTCCTAAATTGTTTTCTTACTTTACACAAGGAAGTATAACACCTTAGGATTTGTTGTTTGTATGTTTACTGTTAATTCAATGTTAATTTATTGTTAAGCAAACTCATATAAACCACACAACGGTTGCAAACACTAGAGTGTTCCTCATAACATTTATCACGGAATATCATACAAAAACAAAAAAAAACTTGAAAGACCAAAAAAATAACCAATCATCTCTAAAGATGATTGGTATATTTTATTATTATTTATGAGTTTGTTTTGTATAAATCTCTTAGCTCTTCTTCGTTATCAAATAGGACTCTAATCAATGAAGGATCAAACATTTTGCCACTTTGTTCTTTCATAAAATCCATCACTTCATCAAAAGGCCATGCCTTCTTATAAACCCTGTCATGACTTAAGGCGTCAAATACATCAGCGATAATAGTGATACGTCCGTAGATGTGAATATCTTTACCAGATAAGCCTTGAGGATAACCATTACCATTCCAGTATTCATGATGCTCCTTAGCAATTAAAGCACCTGCTTCAAGAAGTTCTAAACCACTACCTTTAAGAATTCTATAACCAATCATGGCATGTTCTTTCATTACTTCAAATTCTTCCGCCTCTAATCTTCCAGGCTTATTTAGAATTCTTTCTGGTATACCGATTTTACCAACATCATGTAGTGGTGCCACAGTTCTTAAAAGTTGCGACTCGGTTTCGTCTAGTCCAATCTTCTTAGCCAGTAAATAGGCAATCATAGAAACACGTTCCACATGACTTGCTGTTTCTTCTGATCTGGCTTCTATAACTTCTGATAGTCTATTAATTAACTCAGACTGAGTATGCACTAATTTTTCATTTAATGAAATATTATCTACAGCCACTGATAAGTTTGATAATAAGACTTTAAATAATTTAGTTTCTATTGGATCTAAGTGTTCTACATCGTTAAAGTAGATGTAGTTACCAATGATATTTAAACTCTTATAATAGAAGAGATAATCGGTCTCAGAAGTATAATGACTATTTGAACTTTCCACTTCCTTGAATATATGAGAAAGACCTGAAAATTCATCTTCCGGTAAAGATTGCCCTATATACTTTTCATATTTTCCAGTGGCGGCAATAACTTTCATATATGCCTGTGCGTTATCATCATGCTGCAATCTGATATAAAAACTATCCTTAGATAATCCATACAATTCTTTTACTTTGATAAGAAGTAAGTTTGCAAAAGCACTTATGTCGTGAAGTTCATATAAATCATTTTCAACTTCAATAATACTTTCTAATCCTCTTCTATTCATCTCTAACTCCATTATGTTAGAGTAAGATCTTAAAGCAGAAACAACTGTTGTTAATAATTTTTGAAGTGTCAATTCAGTTTTCATTTTGTAATCATTAATATCATAGTTAATGACTACTTCTTCTTCGGGTGCTTGTCCTGGCTGACCTGTTCTTAATATTATACGGATAAACTTATTTTCAATATCATCTCTAATATATCTTACTAATTGTAAGCCAGAGTCATCTTTTTCCATTACAACATCTAATAAAACGACAGCTATATCATCATGTTCTCTTAATAACTCCTTTGCTTCTTCACCATTGTAGGCACATAAAAACTCCAATCCTTTAGATTGGTAAACAAAATCACTGAGTACCATTTTAGTCGATTCATGTACTATCTTTTCATCATCTACTATTAGGATTTTCCAGCTACCAGTTCTGGCATCTGATTCATCTACTGTTTCTTCAAAAAACTCTATTCTATCGTCGTTAAATAATACCATAAACTTCTCCTGTCAGTTCAATACAAGTTTATTATACCCCCAAAAATAATTAAAAAACACCTTCATAATAAATTTGTAGGTGTTTTTTTGATTTATTTTTAATCAAGTTCTTCAAAGTCAACATCAACAACATCATCTGTCGGTTTAAACTCAGGCTCATGCGTTGGATAATCATTAGTTACTTCTGATTGATTTCTGTTCTTTTTAAAATATCTATAAGCTATATATGCAACCAATACTAATCCTACTGGTGTTGTAAAAACAAGCCATCCTGTAAATCTTATCAAATAGAAGAATAACATAAATACGATTATTCCCACTAAACATCCCATATATCCGTTTGTTCTAAATACCATGATTCTCTCCTTTTCTTTTCTATAAGTATACAGAAAAAAAAGAAAATTTGTTTAAAAACTTCTAATTTTAATGAAACTATAATTTATCGCTATGTTAAAATAAGATGAAACGAGGTTGAGAATGAAAGAACTACTATTAAAAGACTTAAAACTAATTATTAATCCAAAAAAAATCCTACTTGCTAATCTAGTGTTTATACTCATTTTCATTGCATTTTCTTTAATGTTCAATGATTATATGAAAGAAGAAAGAATTTTAGATCAAGTTAATATAGGTATCATTGATGAGGAACAAAGTTTTCTCACAGGTATGTTGGTGGATAACTTTAAGCAGAATCAAGCCTTTAGTGGGCTCTTCTCACTTGAAGTTGGTCAAGAAGAAGACCTACTAGAAAAATATCATAATAATGAACTCAGTGCTCTGGTCTATATTCCAGCGACTTTTACCGATAGCCTATATCGGTTTGAGAATACGCCACTAAGAATGACATTGAATCCAAACTATCCTTTAAAAAATACTGTTTTAGAGAATATCATGATATCTTATTCTACTTTTATAAAATCAGTGGATGTCGGTATATACAGTCTTTATGACACTTTGAAAGCTGAAGGTATGGACCGTGATGAACTTCGTGAAATTAACGAAAGATTTTCTGTTAAGATGGTTTTCAATGCATTAGGCAGAGAGGAACTTTTTGAAATAACACCATTGGAAACTTATCCTTCAAGCCCAGCAACTGATTATTTTGCATACTCTATTATGTTATTAATCATAATTTTTGCAGCTTCATCAGGTAGTGGTTTATTTAATCATGAGATCAAAAACGATAGTTTAAAACGATACCTTGTATCAGGACATTCACTCACACTTTTTAGTGTTACTAAAACAATGATTATGAGTTTCAACATATTTCTGATGTTAATTCCTATGCTAATTATTGTAAGGGTTGTTAGCTCAAGTTTATTATGGTCAAATTACTTCATAATTTTAGCTTTAATACTGATAACCATTTGGATATTTGTATCCCTATCTTTAACAATAGGTATACTCTTGTACAAGTATCAAGTTAATGCATTATTTTCAACTATGTTAACCTTAATACTCGGCCTGCTTGGGGGACAGTTTATCCCTATTCAAGTGATGCCTAAATTTGTACAAAACATATCAAGTATCACACCAAACTATTGGATACTAAAAAGTCTTTTACATCTAAATCAAAATATAATACATCCGACTTTAGGACCTGTTATTCTTGCTATGTTTATATTAGTGATTTTATTCAGTCTTATTCAAAGTCAGTTAATCAAGAGGTCTAAAATATGGATAAGATAAAGATTTTATTACAACAAAATATAAAACTGTTTTTTAAAAATAGAATATTAGTTTTAACAACATTATTATTCCCAATTGTCTTTTATGTCTTTTTTTCAGTGCTTTTTACCAGCTATGATGATGTTCATAAAATACCTGTAGCTGTTATAGATCATGATCAAAGTAGAATTTCCATTGATATAATGGATAAACTTAATCATCACCATGCATTGAATGTAACAACGCCGGACTTAAAAGAAGCTGAAAAATTACTTGAAAACAACCGTATAGAAGCCATCTTCATATTAAAAGAAGGTTTTGAAGATAAAATTAAAGCTTCAGATTATGAAGATGCCATACAGTTGATACACTTAGATAAGAGTGCTGTAGGACCAGCTTTATCAGATATATTAGCCAGTGAAGTTATGATGCCAATTGCTGTTTATAAGGCTGCCAATGAATCCTTACGTTTCGAAAAGAGTCATGACTATCAATCACTCTTTACTAAAACTGAAGCCAAAGGTTATCAACTCATTGAAGACTCATATTTTGAAATGAGTGTAGAATCAAGCGTTATAGTACCCAATGCCCAAATGGAAGAAAGTTTAGATATTGCAAATCTATTGAAGCTTAATACTACAATAGGTTATTCATTGATAGTGCTTACAATTGCCTTAATGTTTGCAAATGGTTATCTTATAGATAACTGGTCTTTGAAAGAACGTTTGGTTACCATTGGCTATAGGAGTGTTCACCTTTATCTAGGAGAATGGTTATCTGTTTTCCTTACAGGTTCAATTATTATTCTTATCCAACTTTTCATCCTATACTTTGGATTAGATATTAGTTTTTCAAGTTTAAAGGTTATTGCCCTTGCTCTGATCTTGCATATTATTTTCTTAAGCCATTTGGTTATAGTTATAAGTTCATTCACCCGTGATAAGAGAAAATATCAAAGCATTATCGCCCCACTTATTTTCTTTTTAGGTTTGCTTGGTGGTGCGTTTTGGACGACAGAACTTTTATCGGAAAGTGTTTTATTTATTGCAAGGTTATCACCGATTTACTGGACCCTCAACATAATCAAGGACAGTATGTTACAATATAATCAGGATACGAATGTATTATTGAATTATTTTTTAGTAATTTTATCAATATCGCCGATAATTTTGGGTATCTATAGTAGACAGTATAAAGCAAACAAGCATTAAGGAGACTCAATGCAAAACAGACTATATAGGATAACACCATTAGGTTATGTCATAATATGTATCATTATTTTTTCAATAACTTGGATATCATCAACACTTATCCGTGGTAATCAAGTGAGATACCAACTGGCTTATGCAATCAATAAAATCAATGAAAAAGGTGACAAATCACTCGACGTTGACTTTTCTTTTAATACGATTGGAGATGCGGTACTATACGAGCAAAAAAAATTAGAATCAAATAATCTGATTCAACTACGCTCCGACTTCGTTGCTATAGATGGTGACTTTAGTTTTCAAGATATGAGCCTTAATGATTATCAACTCTATTTGACTCAAAAGGGTATAATCTCAACCAATCATAATAAGCACGCTTTTGTTGAATGGAATAAGTTAACGACTATATGGCATGATCAAGCTTTTGATTTAGAACATCTGTATGAAATTATGAAGCCCTCTGAAAAGGAAAAGATTACATTTAGACAAAGAGATTTAAATAAGATACTTTCTGTATTTGATGATCATATCACTAAAGATCAAAACACATTTTCGATCGAGTTAGATGTTGTTACGTGGATTCATTTGATCGATCAGATGATTCTAGAATTATCTGAACATCCTGACTTTGAAAACAGTGTAAAGAAAAGATATTCAGCTTTTTATGACGCTTTTGCACATCATCAAATGCTAAAAGACAATGACTTAAACTCTAGAGTACTCTTCTCTAAAATAGTTGAACTCAATGATGATCTGTATGGAACTTGTCACCTACTACTTGATACTTTGCAAGATAGGTTCAATCACCTATTCACTGAAGGATCAACATTTAGAGTAACATTCTTAGTAAATGATAATAAGATTACACATTTTACACTTCAAGGCGACTTGTATTATAAGGCGTTTGATGCAAGAGAGTCTCTTTATGTAAGTATTGTAGATCAACCTCTTGTCAATAAGACCTTACCTGAAGAACCTATTCATGATCTTAAACCGATTATAAAAGATTTTTTTCAATCCATAAAGTAAAAAAAGCTCAAGTTCATCATGAACTTGAGCTCTTATTTTTAGTAATCTGATTCAGATCTTCCACCAGTTACAATTAGAACAGATGAACTTGCACCAATTCTAGTAGCACCAGCTTCAATAACTGCTTTCGCACCAGCTGCATCTCTTACACCACCAGAAGCTTTTACACCTAAATCTGGTCCAACAGTTTTTCTCATTAATGCAACATCTTCAATAGTTGCACCACCTGTTGAGAAACCAGTTGAAGTCTTAACAAAGTGAGCACCTGCTTCTTTTGATAATTCACAAGCTTTTACTTTTTCTTCATCTGTTAATAAACAAGTTTCAATGATTACTTTTAAGATAGCCTTACCTTCTAAAGCATCAACTACAGCTTTAATATCTTCTCTTACATAGTCATATTCACCATCTTTTAATGCAGAAACGTTGATAACCATATCAATTTCATTTGCACCATCAGCGATAGCTTGCTTTGTCTCTAATGCTTTAATAGCACTTGTATTTGCTCCTAAAGGAAAACCAATTACAGATGTTACTTTTACATCAGAACCTTTTAATTCATCAGCTACTAACTTAACGAAATAAGGGTTAACACAAACAGAGAAAAAGTTGTGTTCTTTTGCTTCTTCACAAACTTTAATAACATCATCTCTTGAGATGTTAGGCTTTAAAATTGTGTGATCAATGTACTTTGCTAAATTCATAATATCACTCCTAGCTTTAATTATTAAGAGATGATTTCCACCTCATCACCATTCTTTAGACCAGCAGCATTACCTTCATCGATATCTACGTGGAACTCAAGAGCAAATGCTTCATTTACTCTAGCAAGAACGTTCTTAAATACAACGCCTCTTTCACCACCAAACTCTACATCAACAATATCTTTGTCTTTGATACCGAAACGCTCACCATCACTTGTATGCATATGGATATGTCTTGAAGCAGCGATAATACCTTCAGAGATTTCAACTTCACCCTTTGGACCAACTATTTTTCCGCCTGGGCTACCAGCTAAATCACCTGATTGTCTTACAGGAGGCTTAACACCTAATGCAAAACCATCTGTTAAAGATACTTCGATTTGACTCTGCTTTCTTGCAGGACCTAAAACTCTCATAGTTAATGAACCTTTAGGACCAACAACTGTAATTTTTTCTTCACATGCATATTGACCTGGTTGCTTAAGGTCTTTCATGTTTGTTAATTGATAACCTTCACCAAATAACACATCAATGTCAGCTTGGCTTAAGTGACAGTGTCTATTTGATAAACCTGTAGGAACTAATTTTTTACTCATTCTATCCTCCACTTATAATCTTGTATACATTGTACAATATAATTATATAGCGCATTCAATAAAAGTCAACAATTAGGTTGAAAAATACGTGCTTAAAAGCACCTTATTCTCCACTTTTTTTCTACATAGATTCTATACCATTTTAAGTAATGTCATAAACAAACTATTTTATTGCTACCTACATTAAATTACTGTAATTGAATACCAATGTAAATTGTAACCGGTTACTTTTCAACTCAATTTGTATACTTCTCACAATAGATATGACTTTTTTTAGGCTTTTCTTTACAAAAATAAAAAACCCTTCATTCAAGAAGGGTTTCATAATCTTATTTGGGTTGCCTATCAGTATAATGTGTATGCAATAATTGATGTGATATTTGACCATTTGCCTCAATGAGAAACTCATCATAGAGCGCCTTAACAGCAGGATTATTATGAGACTTCCTTAAAGCCATATTTCTATCGCCTGCATATATACCTTCCATTCGTTTTAACTTAACAATATTGGTCGTCGGTCTAGGTTGTCCTCCACCACCGATACAACCACCAGGACAACACATAACTTCAATAAAGTGATAATCTGCTTGGCCTGATTTTATCTTATCTAGCAACTGCCTTGCATTAACGAGACTATTGGATACGGCAATTTTAACATCTATTTGACCAACTGTAACGACCGCTTCCTTAATGCCAGTCAATCCTCTAACATCATGAAAATCAAGATTTAGAAGTTCTTCACCAGTAACGATCTCGTAAACAGATCTGAGTGCAGCTTCCATTACACCACCACTTGCACCAAATATTAGACCTGCACCACTTGTTATACCAAAAGGTGCATCAAAGGCCTCATCTGCTACATCTAAGTCATATCCCATCACTTTAATAAGTCTGGCAAGTTCTCTTGTCGTCAAAACATAATCTACATCTGCAACACCATTTCTAGACATTTCCGGTCTTTTTGCCTCATATTTTTTTGCTGTACAAGGCATAATTGAAACAACAACCATGTCTTCAGGTTCTACATTAATTTTTTCTGCATAATAGGTTTTTGCCAAAGCACCAAACATTTGCTGAGGAGATTTACATGTAGAGAGATGATCCAACAACTCTGGGTAAAATTGTTCTATATAATTGATCCATCCTGGTGAACACGAAGTTAACATCGGGAGTACACCATTGTTATTAAGTCTGCTTAAAAACTCTGTGCCTTCCTCTAATATTGTAAGATCAGCTGTAAAGTTGGTATCAAAAACCTTATCAAATCCAATTTTCCTTAAAACTGCTGGGATTTTTCCAGTCACTAGTGTGCCAGGTGTCATACCAAAACACTCACCTAGAGATACTCTAATAGAAGGAGCTACTTGAACTATGACTTGCTTATCTGACTCCAGGCAAGCCAATACTTCTTTGACATCATCTTGTTCATAGATAGCACCCACAGGACAAACATTGATACATTGACCGCAATAAGTACATTGCACCTGACTTAAATCATAGTCATATGCAGGACCCATACGCATATCCTTACCTCTGCCTATGTTGTATATAGCACCTACCTTTTGTACCTCATTACACACTTCTATACATCTTCCGCATTTAATACACTTGTTCATATCACGTACAATTGAAGGATTACCTTTCATGATAGGTTCACTTTCTAGTACATTATCATATGGATTATGGCGAATATTAAGAATTTCAGTTAAGCCTTGAAGTTCACATTTTCCATTACTATGACATGTTGTACAGTTAGAGTCATGATTGGCTAGAATCATTTCCACAATTGTTTTTCTTGCTTGCCTTACTCTTTCATTATTTGTTTCTATAACCATACCTTCATGGATATGAGTATTACAGGCTGTTTGAAGTTGTTTCATACCTTCGACTTCTACTAAACAAACCCTACAGTTAGCACGTACTGACAAATCAGGATGATAACATAGTGTTGGTATATTAATGTTCATTGCCTGTGACACTTGAAGTATTGTCATCTCCTTATCTGTTTCGAATGAGATTCCATTCATTTTAATTAACATGAACATCACCTCCTAGCTTACATACGCCAGATGGACACTTACTTTTTAGATGCTCATTGATTTCTTCAGAAAAGTATTTTAAGCATGACAATATAGCATTAGGTGCTGTTTGACCTAATCCACAAAATGAAGCTTGAACCATAACATGAGATGTTTTCTCCAATATAAGTAGATCATTCTGTGTGGCACGTCCGTTTGAGAGTTTTGTCATAATTCTTGAGATATGTCTGTTTCCTTCTCTACATGGTGTACATTTACCACAGGATTCATGCTCAAAAAACTTTGATGTTGCCATTAAGTAATCCACAATACAAACAGATTCATCTGCAACATAAATGGCACCTGAACCCAAGCCACTATCAATAGCCTTAAAACTTTCATAGGATAAAGTTATATCTAACATATTCTTTGGCAATACAACGCCGGATGAACCTCCGACTTGCACAAACTTAATTTTTAAACCACTCCTTATACCGCCCGTCAAATCAATTAATTCTTTTAAAGTCGTCCCAAATTGAACTTCATAAACACCTGGATTCTTAACACAACCTGAAACTGAAAATAACTTAGTGCCTGTACTTGTCTCAGTTCCATAAGTTCTGTAAACATCAGGTCCTAGATTTAGAATCGGCAATAGATTAATAAGTGTTTCTACATTGTTTACCAAGGTAGGTTTATTAAATAATCCTTCTTGTGCCGTATAAGGTGGTTTATGTCTAGGATCTCCAGTGCGACCTTCTATAGACTCTATTAAAGCTGTCTCCTCACCACATATATAAGCACCAGATCCTGATCGATAATTGATCTTAAAAGAAAAACCTGAATCCAAAATATTATTTCCTAGATAACCTTCGGTCTCACATTGTTTGATAGCACTTAAGATATCAGGTTTTAAGTAATCATATTCGCCTCTTACATACAAGTAGCCTTCGTCAGCGCCTACTGTGTAACCTGCAATAATCATACTTTCTATCACTTTAAGTGGATTTCTATAAAGGAGTTCTCTGTCTTTAAAGGTACCAGGCTCTCCTTCATCAGCATTGCAGATAATGTATTTCTTTTCCTCTTGTGTTCTCCTTACAGAGTCCATTTTTATCCAAACAGGAAAACCTGCACCACCACGCCCAACTACATTAGATGCTTTTATTATTTGAATAATATTTTCTTGTGATTTACTTAAAGCACATCTTAATGCTTTAAATCCATCATCCTTTTGGTAATCTTTAAATGAAAGTGGTGATTCCGCTCTTTTAAATAGTAACATTAGATCACCTCACTTAATTCTGCAATTAACTTAAAGATTTTCCCTCTATCTAAGTCACCATAGATTCTATCATTTACTCGTATCGCTGGTGCTTGATCACACGCTCCTATACACGATGTATACTCAAGAGAAAACAAACCATCTTCAGTTACTTGCCCCATATTTATACCAAGAATATCTTCTAAGATCTTGGTCACGTCCTTTTCACCTGCTATATGGCATGGTGCACTGTTGCAAACTTGAATAACATACTTACCCCTAGGTTCAGTTGCCAACATGCTATAAAACTTAGCAATGCCATAAACCTTGGTCATTGAAATATCTAACTTTCCAGCCACTTGTCGAATCATATCTTCAGACAAATAATTTTCCTGACTAGATTTTTGAAGTGCTATTAAAATTTCCAATAACTTGTCCTCAGAATAACCAATGCGATCCATGACCCTTTCAGTATTGTTCATAACTCGCCTCCTATCTTACAACCCTTTCACTATATAGTTACCCTTGTTTTTGAAAATGTAAACTTGACAAGTCCTCAGGCAATCAAAAAAAGAATGCTCAGCATTCTTTTAATGTTCATTTATAGTTCTTTTACGACGTCTTAATTCTCTTACACTAATGAGTTTCTTAGATTTCTCATCATATAAAGTTAACATAGACATTTTGAAACTTTCAAACAATGTGATTGTTCTACTCCCTTTTAACTCATGAACTTCTCTGTAACACTTCTTCAAATAATAATTAGGTATACGCGGATTAAGATGATGGATATTATGATAACCTATATGCCCTGTTATCCAATCAAGAATCCATGGCAGTTTATAGAAAGAAGAACCTTCTAATGCTGCTTTAACGACATCCCAATCCTCATTTCGTTCCCAATAAACATCTTCAAACTGGTGTTGAATGAAAAACATCCAAACACCCATAGCACTTGAAAAGAAAAGTACGGGAATCTGAATCATAAGATAGTATTTTACTCCTATAGTTAAAGTAATACCTAAGAATACTAATAATAATCCAAGATTTGTAATAAGGTGACTTCTGTACAAGCTTTTAGACTCAAATCTTGACCTAGGAAACCTATTGACAAAAGCAAACAAGAAGAATGGTGCTACAAGAAATAAAAAGAAGGGATTCCTATACAATCTATAAGTAAACTTCTTAAATCTACTGCTGGATAAGTATTCTTCTACTGTCATTGTCCAAACATCTCCAACACCTCTTTCATCTAAATTACCAACTGTACCATGGTGTTTGTTGTGATGTTTCTGCCATATAGCATAAGGTGTAAATGTTATGATGCCTAATACAGTACCTAATACTCTATTGGCTTTTTTTGATGTAAAGAAAGACATGTGAGTACAATCATGGAATATTATAAAAACTCTTACCATAAAAGCACCCGCTATTAGGGTCACTGGAAGTACCAGTATATAGGGTAAATCAAAATATATCATAACACCTGCTGTTACTAGTAATAAAAAGTAAGGGACTAGGGTGTTTAATATCTGCATCCAAGATTTAAATGCACTGGCTTGTGTGTATGGCTTCATTTTCATTCGCCATTCTTTTCTCATCATTTTTACCAACTTTCTATCCAACTGATTTGGAATTTATCATTTATGCCAAAGACCATGAGGCCTTATATTTCTATTATATATATACACACAAATTAGCATTTTTATTCTAAATCATAAAAAAGAAACTGCTGGTTATGCAGTTTCTTAGTCTAAAACAATCTCATCAGTAGCAATTGCTTCTCCAAAGTAAGCATCATGTTCAATAAAGATCATGGTTGGTTGATACTTCAATATAGCCTTTTCTATTTGAGTACGAATGGTTAAATCCACATAGTTTAATGGTTCATCCCATACAAGTATATGTTCGTTACCCATAAGTGACCTAGCAATATCAATCTTTTTCTTCTCACCTTCACTAAAGGATTCAATAGGCCTAGAGTAGTAAGTCTCATCAATGTCAAAGTAATTCAAAACCATTTGAAACCAATGTCTTTCTATCCCCTCTTCTTTCATCCGTTCTAAAAGAAACCCATCTTGCCATCTAGGTATCTGTGAGGAGTAAACAAGTTTAATACCTTCCTCTATTTCAATTTTTCCACTCATACATTGTAACTCACCTAGTATAGCTTTTATCAAAGTTGTTTTTCCAGAGCCATTAATACCTCTCACCCAAATTCTTTCTCCCTTATTCAAAAGGAATGATAAGTTGTCAATAACTACATGGTCACCATATCCAAGTGTCACACTGTTGACATTCATCAATGTTTCTAGTTCTGTCTCCTCTTGCTTGACAATAATTTCTAGAGGAGTTTCTACATTCTTTAAGAGTTTTTTCTTGTCTTCAAGATTTTTATTCATACGTTTTTCAAAATTTATTGCACGCTTCATGAGTCTGGCTGATTTTGCTCCAATATATCCCTTGTCACCCTTAGAACCAATTTTCTCATGTTCCTTATCAGCAGACCACTTTCTAGTTCTTTTGGTTGCTTCCTCAAGATTTTTTATTTCTCTTTTTAATCTTTCTGATGTTTTGTATTCATAGTGGTCTTTCATGTCTTTATTTTTTTGCCATGATGTATAGCCACCCTTTTCAATGTATATATTACTCTTATTAATGGACAATATATGATCAACAATAGAGTCTACAAATAGTCGGTCATGAGACACAACTATAAAGCCACTCTTTTGATGAAGATAATTCGACAAACTTTGTCTTCCTTCTAAATCCAAATGGTTGGTCGGTTCATCTAAAAGTAAAAACCTATTCTTTTTAAGAAACATTGCAATAATTTGTACCTTTGTTTTTTCACCACCACTTAATGATTCAAAAGGCAATGACAATAAATCTAACCTTAAGCCCATTAAGTTCATCTCTTTTTCAATGAGCTCATCTATTATAAAACCATCTGCATCTGTATATGCCTCTAAGATATCTCCATAATGGTCCAAGTTACTATCATCCAAATGACTTTCTAAACGTTTCATTTCCTCTTCCCAAGCATCAAAAGGTGCAATACAATTTCTAATGACGTGTAGAGTTGTGCCTGATGTATCGTGTGCGTATGGAAACATTTCAGTTTTCATTGGCACAACAAGACGTCCCTTTGTAGGTTGCAAGGACTTGTGTATCAAATTAAGTAAAGTTGTTTTTCCTCTACCGTTTCTTCCTATTAATCCTAGTTTCCAACTGCCGTCTAAATTTAAATTTACATTTTCGAATATCGGGTTAAAATATTCGTTGTAGTAAAAGTCCATATCTAATAATTGAATAGTAGTTTTAACCACCTCCATGTACGCAAAAAGCACCTCCGTAGAGATGCTCTCAATCCGCAGTTATAGTTGTCTATTAATTTTTATAAATTGGATAAAATCATTTT
>Ga0070724_10001081_pt1 | contig 17092 bp, 12 predicted proteins | sample tdDd001_FD_67278 | JGI IMG/M metagenome (GOLD analysis project Ga0070724, IMG submission 67278) | Marine sediment microbial communities from the Atlantic coast under amendment with organic carbon and nitrate - tdDd00.1 | ecosystem: Environmental > Aquatic > Marine > Coastal > Sediment | place... | reverse complement strand
CGTAACCATCAGCTCATAAATGAGAAGCATGGTCAAAATTGTTCCCTACAATTTTTGACATTTCCAATATCCCTATCGATCAGGTGCTGAACTGGCTTTATAAATGGATTTACGTGCCGAAATACGTAGATGACTTTTCATAAAAGATTGCCGTATAGCCATCATGGCCGCTCTCATACATCCATGTATTTCTCGGCATTCAGGCATCCTGCCTATCAGACGATAGCTAAGACTCTGTGAACCGTGACTTATAAAAAAGAGGTCGCAGGTTAAAGCATCCCCCGTTGGAAGTTGCCGAAGGACGTCGCAGAAAATAACGTAAGACCCACACGGATGTGGGTCTAGTTTTCGGGGGGCTTGGACGCCCCATCGGAAACGTTAGCTATTTTCAAGAAAGACCGGAGGCCCGTACTTAAAGCATGTAACTTCGCCGGGGCGTCATTGGTAGATGCAAGGAGGATAAGGACGAGCAGTCCTCCTTGCCCTGGTGTGGAATGGAATTCCACGACTTTCCTCGGTCGTAAGACCGAAAAAGTGGCGTCAGCCATAAATCAAAACGGAGTTTTGAAAAGCCAGCTCCCGGCCTAAAAGAACACCGGGATGACGGAATAAAAGAATAGGCTCCGGCTAAAAGCATCGCCGGGATGACTGCTGAGAGCGGTCAGCCTATTCGCTAATCTCATCCCCTGAAGGGTGGGTCTTGGTAAAGTTCTCCCTTGGTTTATCGGCCCGGCTAAACCTAAACACATTCTTGTCTACCTGACGCTTGAGCGTAATATCCACATAGGTGGTCTGGTTGGGGGCAAACACCTCGTCAATGGCTAATCCCTCGGAGCGGAACTGGCCAGCATGGAAATAACTAAATCCCTTGTCGGGCCGCGCATTCACCTGAATACCGAAGCAGTGGTCCTTAATCTGTGACATCTTCGCCGCATCCAGGTAATACACCAGAGTGTGGCTGACGGTATTCATTTGGCGGTCAACAAAGAAACCCTCAGGCAGGCGATTGGGCTTATAGCCAGTTCCAGCGAGCAGGAGAATGTCATAATCCTGATGCTCAATCAGATCCCCCAATTCATCCCGCACCCGGATCACGAGCATGGCATAGCGACTAATTACCGAGGACTTCCCCTTGGGGACTTTGGCCTGCTCGGCTTGAGTTAGCTGCGCCAGTGCTTGATGGCGTTGCTCATAATCTGTCGTTGAATCTACCTTTAAGCAGTTCAAAACCTCCGTCACCACCACACCATGATCAGGGCTCGTCGCCTTATTGGCCATGATCCCCATCTTAGTACCGGAATGGCTGAACTGACTGAAGACCCCCATGGGCACAGATACTGGCTTTCTCACTGCTTGCTCAGCAGGTGCTAACCGATAAACCTTGCCCTTGACCTTAGTTAACCGCTCCTGGGTTTGGGTCAATGACAGGTAGCGATAATTCATGTTGGCACCAGCCACTCTTATCACCCCATCTGAGCCTGACTCCACCAGATAGCCATTGAGAAAGTCATAAAACCCGGAGTCGATTCCCTGACCGGTAAGGACGAACGGATAAAATTTATGTTGTGGATAGGGGTAATTCAAGGCTTGCTCATTGAGCTGCCACTGGCCTTTACTGCCCAAACAGAGCCAATCGAGCACCCGCTGCCCAGGTTCGACACCACTGAACCAGGCCTTGATCCGTCCCACTCGCTGTTTGCCTAAGGTGGCCAGACTGGAGCCGTGGTTTGCAGGAGCCAGCATCACCAAGTGTTTTAATGGCAACTGGGTCAGTCGATCACTTTCATTGCCATTACTATCTCTACCTCCACCACCAACTCTATCGTCAGCGCCTGGGGCCACACCATAATATTTGTCTACCCAAGCTCGCACCACAGGGCCGCCGGTAGAGTGGGTGATACAGGAGAAAGGCGCGATTTCGTCTTGGGAGTGGGGTCCATCTGAGCCTGGCAGCTCCTTTAACGCATAATTAAAGGCGCGGGCTATATCGTCCATGGTCACTTCATCGTGAAAGCTGATGTACTTGCCAAGGTAAATATGGTCAATTTGAATTTCAAGCCCCACACCGGCAGCCGCAGAGCTAATCGATTGGGGCAGTTCACCATAGGTATTAGTGTTGGTGACGCTCCAGCCGTGAACAAATATGAGTCTCATCACTCGACATCCTTGTGCTTGGGGTATGTGGACTAATCACACCTAATCTACGCTTTTTACACATAAAAATCATGTGACTTTGCCATAGAGTGTTATGAAAATCATGATGATATAGAAAGGGGGAAGAAGGTGAGAGGTTACGAGGTACGGGGTGCGAGGTTACGAGGGCGAGGTGCGGGGTACGAGGTACGGGGTACGGGGTACGAGGTACGGGGTACGGGGTACGAGGTACGGGGTGCGGGGTATGGGGTACGAGGTACGAGGGGCGAGGTACGGGGTTACGAGGGGCGAGGTACGGGGTTACGAGGTACGGGGTCACGGGCTTGTTCCATACATGCTTCGACATTCCCCCACTGACCCATAGGACTTTTATTGGAATAGGGGGACATGTCTTTAAAGCGTATGGAACGCTTAAGACCATGGAGGTCTACCCAACTGGTATCAGATAAGTTTAATTGTAAAGGCCATTTTTGTTACACGTATGGGTTACACGTATTGTTGTACAACCCGTCGATAATAACGTTGCTCAAAATTCAATGAGCTCATCTTCATGGTGCGAATCGCATCAACCCAGCCAACAATCATTGGCACCAGCGTCCAGCTAAATATTAAGTACAAACTGCCCATTCCGTATTGACCTAAATAGAACTTGTGTACGCCTAAGATGCCGAACAGAAAACCAAACCATATGGCGAGTTTCTGATTTTTTATCTGAATGTTCGGGTCGACACCCGCGAAAGCCTCGAATCCTTGGGCGGCATGACATTGAGGGCAGCTGATTAAACCTGGGGTTAATTCTTGGCTGCACTGTGTGCATTGCGACGCTATAGACTGCCACTCTGTACGTTCAGAGCGCGGGCAATCACCATTTTTCATTGCAAACTCCAGTGGTCATACGTTAATCAAATTGCTAGTGACTAATTATGTGTACAAGTGTGCGCCGAAATACAGGTGCACAGTTCACAAAAATAAAATAAAGCAGAATAATACCAATTGGGATAAACAGCCGATACGCGGCACTCTTATAGAGAGAGTCATGAAAAGAGTCATAGAAAGGGCCATGACAATGGTTAAGTTGGAACGGGCCTATCATGTAGGAGAAAGGGTAGGTGCGGCTTTAGCCGCGAAGGTTTCCTGGTTCCAGACCCATTTGGCATTCCCTTTCTGTTAAGGGGTCTGGGTCAATGTTGTTCATTTGTAATCTTTACTCAGATCATCTACCCTGTTGCTTCATTTTAAGGCCATTGCATCACGGTTTAATTAGTCTAATGAAAGCCAAAAAATCCTAATTATACTCAGTGCAAATAGCTACAGGAGAAACATGTCAGACCCTGATATATCACCTCAATTCAATGCAACAATGAGCATTACCGATTACAAGAAAGTGATCCAAGATGCTGACAACTACTTTAATGAAAACTTTACCCACGTCGCTATCGATGAGATCGTAAAGTTACGCGCCGATTTCTTTGATTCTTTACTTCTCCATCTCTGGCAATGTGCCGATCTCGCGACAGAAAACCTATCTCTTAATGCTGTCGGCGGCTATGGTCGTCAAACGTTACATCTGCATTCAGACATTGATATTTGTGTGTTATTTCCTCAAGAGTTAACTCCTCATCAAGCCAAGCAGATAGGCCATTTTTTTACTCAACTCTGGGATATAGGGCTAGAGCTGGGTCATAGCGTGCTGGCACTGAATGAAATTGACAATGCGTGTGAAGAAATAACCATAGCAACTTCACTGTTTGAGATCCGTCATTTAGCGGGACCAGACTCTCATGCTAATCAGGTATTAGACAGACTTTATGGCGATGAGCTCTGGAGCAGTGAAGCCTTCTATAAAGCGAAATTCAGCGAACAAGATGTACGTCACCAAAAGGCGCAAGGCAGTGCCTTTAGCCTGGAACCGAACCTAAAAAATAGCCCTGGTGGCATGCGCGATATCCAAACTCTTATTTGGGTTACGCGTAAGTATTTTGCGGCTGAGGATATGGCGGCCCTAAGGCGGTTTGGTTTCTTTACCGCCGATGAATATGCAGAATTATTAGAGTCACAGCATTTTATCTGGCGTGCGCGTTGGGCGCTACATGCTGCAGCACAGCGTTCTGAGAACCGACTCCTTATTGGTTTGCAAAGTGATGTTGCCAGACTGATGGGGTTTGGCGACAACAGTCACCTTGCTATCGAAAAAATGATGCGTCAGCTGTACCGTGCAATGAGGCGGATTAGCGAACTAAATCAGATGTTGTTGCAGTATTTTAAAGATGAAATTCTGGTACAAACAGACAAGAAGTCTATCCCGTTAAATCAACACTTCGAAATAAATGGTCGGCAGATAAATGCTCGCCATGATGATGTATTTGTCGATCGCAAACAGCTTGTCGCTCTGTTTATCCATATTGCAGAAAACGTGGATGATATTGATGGTATTTCGCCGCAGACAATTCGGTTAATACGTCAGGTCAGGCGGCGACTATTAGGCGACTTGCAAGATTTTCATAGCTGCCGTAAAGCGTTTATCTCGCTATTTCGTCATCCTCAAGGCATGGGCCTTGCGCTATCATTAATGCACAAACATGGGATCTTGGCTTCATATCTTCCCCAGTGGCGTGAAATTGTAGGTCAGATGCAGTTTGACCTTTACCATGTTTACCCCGTTGATGAGCATACCCATAAACTACTGAAAAACTTATATTCCCTGAGCGGCAAACCTGAAAACCCGTCTCTTGTGCAGCCTAGCGCTGTTTACAATGCGATAGAGAATAAAGAGGTATTGTTGTTAGCTGCCCTGTTCCATGATTTAGGCAAGGGACGCGGTGGTGATCACAGTGAATTGGGGGCTGTCGATGCGCTGCAATTTGCTAAGTTTCATGAGCTAAAACCTTCGCAGGCTAAGGTGATAGCTTGGTTAGTTAAAAATCATCTATTGTTATCCTTGTCCTCCCAGCGGTTAGATATTTATGACCCTTCGGAAGTTAAGAATCTTGCTAAGGCGATAGGCACAAAAGCCAGACTCGATGCGCTGTATTGTTTAACGGTGGCCGACATTAAGGCGACCAATGATGATCTGTGGACCAACTGGAAGGCAACCTTGCTCCGCGATCTCTATTTGTCGATCAGTTTCGCTCTGCGTAATGGGTTAGAAAATGTTTTAGAGCAGCGAACTATCGTCCGTGAACACAAGAATGAAGCGCTGGAACTGATGGGGCTAAGTGAAACCCCTGATGCGATAAAGCAGCTTTGGAAACGCTTACCGCTGTCATTTTTCAGCAATGCTCAACCCGGTGAAATAGCCCGTTACTCTCAGGCTATGACGCAACATCCTGCCGAGCATGCCCTTATTCTGCTGGATGAAAGCAGTACTAAAGGCAGCAGTGATCTATTCGTCTATATGAAAGATAAACCCGGCCTGTTTGTGACACTATTTAATACCTTAGCCTCGTTGCAGATCTCAGTTCAGCAAGCACATATATCTAAGACTAAGGATGGCTATGTGGTCGAGTCTTTAAAAATACTGGATTATGACCACCATCCAATAAGAACCGCCGGGCGACGCGACCGTATCAAGCAAAGATTGAAACAAGTATTGTTTGAAAACAGAAAGGTGCCTAAGCAGCGCAGTAATAGCAACATTGGCTCATTTGTCAGCGAAGTCAAAGTGGAGTTTTTGCACTCTCGTAAGAAGGATAGAACGCTGATTAGTGTCACTGCACTCGATAATCCACAATTTATGAGTCACTTCTGTAACGGCTTTAGGTTATTCGAGCTCAATATTCATTCAGCAAAAATAACCACAGTGGGTGAGCAAGTTGATAATGTATTTCTTGTCTCTGACAAAGAGGGTCAATCATTAGATGATGAGAATAAACAGGCGCTGAAATCTTTCTTCGTCGATATTGTGAAAGAGCAGGCTGCTATTTGATTCATTATTATGCGCTGGTAACTATTAGCCTCAAGCCAGTTAAATTTGAGGCTTCATATTCGATTCGGTAAAGGTTTCTCGTAATAGCTGTACTAATGCGCGGGTTTTTTCCGGCAAAAATTCACGTGATGGATAGATCAAGGTCAATTTTATATCAGTGAATCTTTCCCGAGGTAAAATCGTCACCAGTTCACCGGATTGGAATGCATCTTGGAGTAAAATGGTCGGTAACAAGGCCACACCTTTACCTGAGGTTGCCATGTGCTGTATCAAGCCTAAATCATCGGAGCAGAGTCGGATCTTCAGATCATCGGGTAGCGCAGTCATGTTATATCGGCTCACCATGATGGGATGGTCATACAGATGAGATAGCTCTGTGATCTTAGCATGGCTATTTAGGTAATCGGCAGAGGCGGCTAGACAACTCGGAAATCGCAATAAGGTTTGTTGAACATAATCCTCATTGGTCACCTTTACCCCTTTTGGTAATAGCTGCATATCGATATTTTCACGCCTTAAATCGAGGCTTTCCTGACTGTTAACGACATCGAGCAATACATCGGGAAAGCGTTCGAGATAATCTTCCAACAGACAGGTAAATAGATTGGATGTGATAAGTGCAGCAGGAACGGCTATTCGTAATGCACCTTCCAATGACTTATGTTGGTTTGTCAGTAAGTTTGCAGCCTGAGAAACACTGCTAAGCGGCTGATTAACTTGTTCAAATAGCAGACGACCATTTTCAGTTAATTCAATTTTACGTGTGGTACGTATCAATAGCTGACAACCTAACGCTTTTTCAAGTTCCTGTAAGCGTCGACTCACTTTAGAGCGCTGAAGAGAGTGATGCTTCGCCGCCGCGCTGATCCCACCATGTCGAACCGTGAGTACAAACAGGTATAGATCATCCATACTTAGCTTCATTGTCCTGCCAGTAGGTTGTAAGTGTCTTATTTGTCATTCTACTTAATCTAATCAACAGTTTCTATAATTGCGCCCCCTTCAGGTTACCGTGGACCGTTTAATGCAAACTGCTGAACATGCTTTTCGTCGTTGGATGCAAAGTCTTATTATTCTTTTTCTTGTTCTTCTTGGCTACATAGTGATTGCCGATCGTTATGCCCCGCTAACGACCGAGAGCCGAGTACAAGGGTATGTGATTCAGATAGCATCTGAAGTCAGCGGCACGGTCACCGAGGTGCTGGTTGAGAATAATCAGCAGGTCAAGAAGGGGGATAGCCTCTTCACGATTGATAAGCGCAAATACCAACTGGCAGTCAATAAGGCCAATGTGGCGCTAGAGCAGGCCCACGAGCAAGAAAGTGCTTTATACGCCAAAGTTGAAGCGGGTGAAGCCAATGTGGCTACAACCCAGGCTGCATTTGATAATGCCAGCAGTGAATATCAACGCATTCGGCAACTCGCCGGCAAAAAACTGGTATCGGCCTCGCTGCTTGATAGCTCTCTTGCGAATAACAATGTTTCGCTATCTAACCTGCATGCCGCTCAGCAAGAGCTACGAGCACTGCGCGTGCAGCTAGGCACCGTGCCTGGCCAGAGTAGTATGGTACGCGCTGCTGAAAATAGCTTGAAGCAGGCAGAGCTCAATCTGTCGCACACGCAAATAATTGCCCCAAGTGATGGTGTTATCACCAATCTGCAGCTAGAAGTCGGCAGCACTGCGAGTACTAATCAGCCCTTGATGACTTTTATCCCGACGGGGTCATTGTGGATAGCGGCCGACTTTCGTGAAAAAGCGGTGGCATTATTGGACGAGGGGTCTACGGCATTGGTGGCTTTTGATGCTTTTCCTGGCGAGGTATATGCGTTGCAAATACAGAGCCGTGATTTTGGCGTGGCGGCTGCGCAGCAAAGTCCAAACGGTAAATTGACCAACATAGAAACCAACAACCGCTGGGTACGTGATGCGCAGCGAGTGCGGGTCAATTTAGTCAGCGATATTGCATTACCTAAGCAACTGTTTATCGGTTCTCGTGCCACAGTCGTACTTTATCCCAGAGACAACTGGCTATGGGCATTGTTAGGTAAAGCTCAAATTAAGATGGTGAGTTTACTGCATTACATATATTAATCTATCTAGCGTCTAGGAATCCCTCTTTTGAAAGCTGAGACTTTAAGAAAAACCCAGCGAATATGGTTTGGCAGTGTGGCAGGTTTAGCCGTGACGCTGGTTTTTGGTTGGTGGTATGGTCTTTTTGCCGCATTGTTGCCAATGTTCGTACTGACTCAAATTGATAGGTGGAATAGCGGCATTATCATGCAATTGATCATTGGCGTAGCTTGGGTCTGTATTCAAGTTACGCTAATAGTTGGCTTTTTACAGCCTTACCCCCTGCTTATGACCCTAGCGGTGGGGCTAATGCTAATGTTTAAATGTGTCGCTATGACCCATAAAAGCACTTATCTGTTTGGCTATATCGGGCTATTGATCGGCTCTATTTTACTTAATTTTGCTAGCTACAACGGATTCGATCTTGAAGAGTTCGTTATGGGACTGATTGCATCAACATTAGTCACCGCGCCCATTGTTGGCTTGGCGTTTTATCTGTTTCCTGAGCAAAATATATGTTCACCTTCGACGCTCACTGCTGAACCTACTGCAGCAAAGAGCAGGGCACATGTTGATAATCAGCGCAAAGATCACCTTGGTATGGTACGTCAGGCATTATTAGGTTGGTTGATTGCAATGGCGGCATTCATTCTGTTTCAAGTTGCAGATTTAAATGACTCGCTGTCAGCGCAGGCATCAATATTTATCGTTCTGACCCCTATGACTTTAATTGGATCATTAGCGGTTGCAAAGATCCGTATCATAGGCACTTTTCTCGGGTGCTTTGCGGGTATGCTGATTCAACTGACTCTATATACCTGGTCTAATAATGCGTTACTGTTTTTGTTGGCCTATGCGATTGCAGCCGGGATTTTTTGTCGATGGCTAGCGTTAGGGAATATCAAAGCGGGTATCGGTTTTTCAGCCATGTCAGCGTTAACTGTGCCACTGACCACGTCGTTTGTTCCCGAGCAACAAGATGCATTCTTCTCTATCTGCTATCGTTTTAGCTCCATTGTGATGGCGGTTATCTGCACTTCTTTGGCTATTTGGATCACTCATCATTTTCTTGTACGTATCATTAAGGCTAAGCCTTTAACGAAAGCTCCAATATTGAGAGAAGCTTGAAAATAGCTGTCATATCGCTATTTAAAATAAAGCTAAGGCTGTACAGCCGAGGCTAAATCTGGAGCGAGCAGAACCTGAGGTGACTGTGCTTATGAGCGGTGACAGGCCACTATGTAGGAGAGAGGGGAGGAGCGGCTTCAGCCGCGAAGGCTCGGAAGAGCTGAGCCATAAGCTGTAAGTTTTACGTGATAAGTAAGAGCAAGCTGATTAGCAGCTTTAGCTTTTAGACTTCAGCTTTTATGTTTATAGGTTCTAAAAGCCTGATCCCCGGCTAATAGCATCGCCGGGATGACGATGCTGTTACTGTTCCGGCCCAGATATTAGTCTGTCTTCACGCCGCTGTCGTGGTGCTCTTTTAGCTTTTGGAATAATACGTCTTTCAAATTAGCACGTTGTACCTTGAGCTGGTGCATATGTTCGTCATCGGTAGGGCTACCGTCAATCTCCAGCTGGCGAATATCATAATCCAGCAGGTGATACTGTTTGGATAATTTTTTGAATGTGTCGTTTTTATAGTTCAGATATACGATGTCTTGTTTAAATTCCGGGAAGTCGAAAATAAGTGCGTGATTTTCATTTAACATAGATAACCCCTGAATGGTGAACTGAAATCTTTAGGAACTTTTTTTGAAGCAAGTGTTGAAGCTAATTTAGGTACTAGAGTCACTATAGCACTATGAAGTTCAATAAAAAGTGGGCACAGAGCAAAGTTTTTCTATTTCATCCAAATGTATCTGCTGGTCACCATTGTCCCCGCTGTTAGACGAATAATTACCTTTAATTATTGGGCTTATGAACGAGAGCCAGGGGTCATGGCGAAGTCATATTTTTTCACTTGCTATGAATGAATAGCTTTTTTTTGTGGGTAAATATTCAGCTGCTAAAGCCCCTTGCCTACACTTATGTAATCACCCACTTGTTAACACAAGCTTAACTAAAACTGAATCTGTTTGTTAATTAAAATGGTTAATAATGCTACAGCCTAGATGTCACGCCTTATACCACCATATTAGCGGTCAATATATAAGCGCTTTATTATTTTGTTAGCTTGTATAGTAACTTAGGCTTAACTATTTTTGTTGAATATATCAGAATAGGTGTAAAACTTGATCTTAAACCAGTAAGCCATATACCTCTTTAGGGATATTCGGCCTGATCGCCAGTGACACTCTTCACACAAATGTTAAGTGAATGTTTACTGGTTGCTCTCCCCTTTGATATAGCTTTACCCGTCTTTAGGACGCTGTGCTTACAATAATAAATTACATAAAAAGTGAATAAAATTCACTTGCAGGAGAGTAAGATGAGATTACAAAAGCTTGCGGTTGCTATTGCGGTATCTGCTGTTTTAGTTGGTTGTAGCGATGATGATGACACACAATTAATTACCTGTGGTGAGGGCTCACAACTCAATACAGACACTAACGTGTGTGAAGTGCTTCCCGTCGACCCAGTTGACCCAGTTGACCCAGTTGACCCAGTTGACCCCGTCGATCCGGTTTTGTGTGGTGAAGGGACAGTGTTAGATGCGGACACCAACACCTGTATCATTGTGCCATCAACTGGGCCTGTTGATTTTTACAACAGCGATAACTGGCAGGAGACCTTCCCCGATCAACACGCTACCTGGGCAAGCTCTGAAGAGAATACCCCTGAGTCCGGCACCCCAACCGATCTGCTTGAAGCAAACCCTAATCTGGTCAGCGCTTGGGCTGGCTACGGATTTGCAAAAGATTATAACCGCGCCCGAGGTCACCAGTTTGCATTAACCGATGTAATGAAATCACTACGAACCGGCAGTCCAATCGTTGGTCACGACGGTAATGTTGTAGGCGAAGCGATGGCTGCATCTTGCTGGTCTTGTAAGTCTCCTGACGTAGCTCGCATGTACGAGCTTGTCGGCGAAGACAAGTTTGCTAATAACAGCTGGTCCACCTGGGGCCATGAAATGAGCAACTCCGTTGGTTGTGCCGATTGTCACGAGCTGGGTGGAACCGACCTGCGTCTAAGCCGTCCATACGCTGACCGTGCTATGACTAAAGTTGGCCTGACATTCGAGGAGCAAGATCACAACGGCCAGGCCAGTCAAACCTGTGCTCAGTGTCACGTTGAGTATTATTTCGATGGCACAGACAGTAAAAAGGTTCGCTTCCCATGGGATCATTGGGTACCGGGTGTAGAAACCGATTACGCCAGCGTTGTAGGCTACGCGGGCACCGATATGCTCTATAAAGGCTTCGCTGCCGAAGCTCAATTAGCATACTACGATAATATCAACTTCAAAGATTGGACTAACGCGGTATCCGGTACACCATCGCTGAAAACACAGCATCCGGAATATGAAAACTTAATGGATAGAGCTACTCATACTATGCCTACCCACCTTGAGTTCAGCTGTAACACCTGTCACATGCCTAAAGCTTCAAATGCAGATGGTCTCGAGTACTCCAACCACAACGTTAAATTTGACCCTGCTAAGCTACCGGATAGCTGTAAAGGTTGTCACAATGACAGCGCGATTGAGTCTATGCTGAAATCGAGAAAGACTGCGATCAATAACCTTCGCTTTACAGCCACAGGTACTGATCCGCGTCTGACTGAGGCACACTTTAAGGCGCAGGCTATCTGGGCTGCAAACGGTGTTGAAGGCATTGATGCAGGCAAAACCATCGGTGAGGCTAAAGGTAACTATGAGGCTGCGCTAAAAGCAGGTAATGAGTTAGCGACCGAAATGAATAGCCTGCTAGGTAAAATCCGTAATGCACAGTGGTTCTGGGATAGCGCTACCGCATCACATGGTATGTATGCTCATAACTTTACTGAAGCAAAACGTCTGTTGACTAAGTCTAATACTGTCTTAGACGCTGCTATTGCCGAAGCAGATGTACTACTCGCTAAATATGCGCCTGACTATGTGTATGATGCAACTCAGTACGATACTAAGGCGAAAGTACAACCGGAAGCCGGTCTTAATTATGACGCCATGAAAGCTGCTAAAGATGAGTTTATCAATGAGCGTGTTAAGAAAGAGTGGCCAATCGAACTTCGTTAACTAGCCGATTCATCTCCCTCCGGATCGTCTCTAAGCAAAATGCCAGTCAGTTTTACTGACTGGCATTTTTTTCGTTATATCTTGTTGTTTTATAACGAATGACCTGATTTTATCTATCTCTTGCTTTATTATTGCGGTCCGGATTTTCGTGAGTAGATGGACTTAACTGTAACGACATGAATCAAACTCTTGCAACTTTAGCACTCCCTGTCGACATTAATAACCGTGACAGTATCGAGACTGCCCTAAATCAGTACGCCGAATTAATTGCTAGTGGTAAAGCCTTTCGCCATACCTACTGCAAAGTATTTTTTGAGTTCTCTGAGAAAGTTGAATGGAGTCAGTATGGCGATCAAGCACTGCTCAAGAGCCTGCTCAGCTACCACATGCTTAATGAGTCGGACTTGGTTGAGTTTGATAACCATTTTTGCTCTGAGACCCAGCTGTTTTTAATTGCCATTCAGCACACTGAGTTGTTGCCAACTTTGGTCAAACTGGCCACAGTCATGCGAGACCGTGGCCGTTTAGTTAATGATTGGTATAATTTATTTATCGCCGAGAGCGAGTTCTTCGCCCTTAGCAGCCTCTTCAGCCTGAGTTGGTACTACCCCCAATACGGTTACCTGTTAGCGGGTTTCCTGCCCGCCAAGGATAAGCATACCTCCCCGGTGGTCATCAATATGATGCATGCTTACGCGAGTCGTAATGGGATCTGTGAGGAGACAATTAAAGCCTGGTGTTATTGCGACCACGCTACAATTCGCAACACCATGTTTATTCAAGACGCCGCCTTCGATGCTCAAGCGCTTGATGATGAACTCAGGGACGGGCCGATATCTCCTTTGTATCACTATTTTTCCGACAACGGGCCAGCCTTTGAACGTTTCCAGTCACTGCTGAGTCAACGATTTGTTGAGCAAGCCTACCTGCCATTTGAGGAACACCTCGACCCATATGATTCCTGGGGACAGGACGTAGAACCGGTTCAACTTAGTGTCGATCCGGTTAATTACTTTTACTCGAGTCTGCTTGCCCATGGAATAAAAGACCATCAGGGGATCGCACGCCAAATAAAGTTTGATTATCTGACTGCACCGGCGCTGCAGCTTGCAAATGAGCATACTGCGCAGATTGAAGCCCTGTTAGGCAAGCCGTTAGTTGAAACTATCGACCCCTGGGCCGGGCAACGAACGAATATCCGTTATTACTCTATCTATACGGCGCACTTTGAATGGGAAGAGTTGATAACCGGGCATGTCAGCAACGGCCCAGCTTTGTGGGAATATGTCATCAAAGGGGGCGACGATGCTCTGCTTGCTTCGGTTCCGGCGATAGCGCTCTTCGATACTTGCGAAAGCACCTTTTCACTGTGCGATCTCATGCACAGCGCGGGCATAGAAGATGAAACGGCGTTTAATAATCAGCTGTATGACTTAGTCATCGATTATGTTGACGATGAACTGGATCGTGTGCACGCTCAAAAGGAGAGGGATAAGGTACTCAGGTTCTTTGACCTGCTGTTTCGGTTAACGGGAGGCAGACCAATTTCTGAGGCGATTAAAACCTTGCTTGTCGATGGCTATAGCATCATTACTGAGTCCGATTTTAGTCAGCGCTATGGATTTGATTTTACGCCAAATAACGGGCTCACCGAATTACATCATATCCTCGAACTGGTTAAAGAGCCGACGGCGAAAAAGTTGGATCAGGCCTATGAGATAGTCTCTCGTCACAGGGGGCTGGCCCATGAGTGGTATCAAGGTCTGGAGCATATCCGGGATGAGGTACAGTTTGTATTTTCGACGCTGATAATCGCTAAGGAGGGGGTTAACCCCGCAGAGCCGGATGACCTCTATCGTCATTGTCTCGAATTTGTCGAGAAAAAGGTTGTCAGCAGCCTGATTAATGAGATGGAAGATAAGATCTCGACCAATTATTTAAGGGTTGAGTCTCGAGCTTTATGCGATCAACACTGGCAAGTTTTGCAAGACTATATCTATGGAAGAAACAACTTAACAGCTGCTGAAGTTGAAACCAATATGAGTCCTTTCTACAGTCCGGAAGAGGAGAGTAGCTGGCTACGAGAGCAGAAATTCGAGGCGGCTTTTTGTTTCGAACATGATCATTACTTATTAACCTCAATTTGGCTATTAAGCGATCTTGCTCTTCCCATTCAGCATAGCTTAAAACGTATTTTATCCTGCATTCTTTATCGAGAACCACTAAGTATTATTGACGCGCTATATGACTTTTATATTCCAAATATTGACACTGCGGATGACGAATGCTCAGAAGATGAAAATGAACGCTTAGATGCGGATAGTGAAAAGGTGTTACTCACCCAAGTTGAAAGGCTGGGAATTTCGACAGTACATTATTATAGTTGGCTGTTAAATGAAGGCCATTTTCTGACAAGGTGGGAGCAGGTTGCTTGTCTGTATGGCCTGAGTGATCAAGAAGCTTTGACGCAATATATTGATACGGCCATGCTTGGGCTGAGCCAAAGTAAAAGGTTAAGGTTTCTATGGCAAGTCGAGGAAAGCCAAACGGCAGAAGTGCAGACGGAACAGGCCATGCTGGCTAAGAAAAAGCTGGAGGGCGAGTGTTTATGGGCCATAGAGAACTGGTTAAGCCGCAGCTTGTTAAGGCCCGAGCACAGGTTTTATACGTCGCTGCCGAAGGAGCACAGACTGGGCTTTTATAATCAGGCCCATGAGATGTTTAATGATAACTTCAAGGCGCACCATGCCTTTATGGATAGCCTCTCGCTGGATGTCACGCTGGCGGATATGCACACACATTTAATTGGTGAGAAGACCTATCAGCATAAAGAGTGCTTCATCGTTCAAAAAACGGCTGATGATTATAAAATCTTAACTAAGCCATGGTTGGTCAAAGCATTACGTGAAAGCTCGCCATTGGTTAATCGAGACGATGATTACTTCCCATCACTCTTTATTGTCAGCGATAGCATAGACTCGAACTTGCTGAGCCAATTACAACAAGATATCGAAAGTCGGGTATTTGAGCAGCAGATCCAGCAGGTGATGGCATACCTTCGTGGTGAACCGATTTTGGATAGCATAGATAACATCATTCACGGCGTAAGCTTTAAAGAGTTAGATTATCTGCCTGAAAATGCTGAATCCTATGCGGTTGATTCATTGCAGGAATACTTAACTCCTGAAATCAATAAGCGACTGATGAAATTAATAAACATAAGGCATAAAAAGGGACTTCTTAACCACTTTTTTAGTTTGTTAAATAAGCGGTGATGTGAGCGAGAGACAATTGATGTTGAATTGGCCTTGTAAACGGATTGACGTGCCGAAATATGTCGCAGATTGTTTATAAGCTCAAAACCAGATCCACACTGCTGTGGGTCTGGCTTTTTGGGGGCTTGGACGTTCTTTGACATCTAACTTGAGCAATGGGTTATTGCTTCCACTAGACGTTTTTGAGGCGTTTTACCTGGATAGGGTGCAGCTAACTTCGGCTCTGCTACAGAGAATACGTTCACGGATCAAATCATAAGCCCAGTTATAGACAATCGCGTATACCAGGAAGAAAATGACAACGCCGATGTCCATTACAAATACAGTCCAGAAATCCAGTTTTAGCACCCACATCATCAAGGGAAGAGTGGCAAAAATCATGCCTAATTCAAACCCGAGTCCATGGCCTATGCGCATTTTAAATGTACGCTCAATGCGATTCTGTCCGAATATACGGTCAAAGCCCAGGTTGTAAATATAGTTCCAACCCATCGCAATCAATGACAGTCCGACTGCTAAGCCTGTGGCTGACTTTGCTCCTGCATCGGTAAAGACGGTGGCGGCAGTGATAACAAATATTAAGGCTACCGCTTCAAATAATACGCTGTGAAAAATTCGTTCTTTCGTGTTCATGCTAAATCTCATTTATGTTGTTCGGTACATCTTGGTTGCTATAATCATCATTATTTAAGAAAGATGGTAGTTAGTTACTATCAGGAAAAGTGATATGTATAATTTGGAACAGCTGAGGATGTTCGTCGAAACGGCCCAGTCAGGGTCATTTTCGGCTTGCGCTCGTCGGCTGGGTAAGGTGCAATCGGCAGTGAGTCAGGGGATTGCCAATCTCGAAATTGAGCTCAATACGACGCTGTTTGACCGTACCAGCCGTAAACCATCATTAACTCCTCATGGCGAGAGATTATTACCGTTTGCTCAAGCGATTCTGCAACAAACTTATGAGCTTGACTCGGTGACCAACGCCCTGAATCTATCCCATGAAACACAAATAAAAATGGCGATAGACGATGCGTTATTACCCGTGACAACGAGCATTCTGAATACCTTTGCAACGCGTTTCCCTGGCACCATCTTGGAGCTTTACGCCGTCTCAACACCCGATGTGTTAGCTTTAGTGCACACAGGGCGAGCCGACTTAGGCTTGATGTTTGCCAATAGTGATTTCCCCCAAGAAGTGGATTTGTGTTACGTCGGTAGCTTACCTTTTAATGGCGTCGTGAGCCCTGCGCATCCACTGGCAAACATGGACATAGTTACCGTTGCTGATTTAATTCCTCACCGTCAATTGTTGATCCGTGGCCTTGATGGTCAGGCCCTGGCGCACTGCCCTAGTATCTCTTCACATATCTGGTGGGGGAATACCTTTAATGCCGTTAATACTATGGTAAAAGAGGGACTGGGGTGGAGTTATATTCCCGCTTATATGGCTGAGCAATATGAACATCAGGGGGACATGGTGAGAATGAACC
>Ga0070724_10001080_pt1 | contig 17097 bp, 17 predicted proteins | sample tdDd001_FD_67278 | JGI IMG/M metagenome (GOLD analysis project Ga0070724, IMG submission 67278) | Marine sediment microbial communities from the Atlantic coast under amendment with organic carbon and nitrate - tdDd00.1 | ecosystem: Environmental > Aquatic > Marine > Coastal > Sediment | place... | reverse complement strand
GATAAGTCCTCGCTTGCTCCATCAACAGTACTACATGCTGATAGAGAAAATATTGCTAATATACTTAGAATTTTATATCTCATTGACTGTTCCCCTTTTATTATTTGATTGACGTTCACTGTCTGATAAGTTGTTTTTCTGTTTTTGTTATATAATTAAGCAAAAATACAATTTTAAACAGTATATTTATTTACAACCTTATATTATCTATTCCCTTGCGTTAAAACCTGATTAAAAAAGCTTGATTTTAGCTAAAAATTTAGCTAAACTGTTAGCAAAATAATAATCAAGGATATTTCTATGTTAGAAACACTTAAAGACCTTATAAATAATCAGGATTTATTTATTCTGATTACTACTGTATTGAAAATTGTGGCAATGATTATTCCATTGATTTTAGCAGTTGCCTATACTACATATTTAGAAAGAAAAGTTATAGGTTTTATGCAGTTAAGAATTGGTCCAAATAGAGTTGGCTTTAAAGGTTTATTGCAGCCATTTGCCGATGTCTTTAAATTATTAGCTAAAGAGATTATTATTCCTGCTAAATCAAATAAGTTTTTATTCTTTTTAGGCCCTGTAATGGTACTTGTTCCAGCTTTAGTATGTTGGGCAGTAATTCCAGTTAGTGAAGGGGTAGTATTAGCAGACTTAAATATTGGTGTTTTATATGTGCTAGCGGTATCATCCTTGGGAGTGTATGGTATTTTACTAGCGGCTTGGTCATCAAATTCAAAATATGCTTTCTTAGGAGCGGTTAGATCTGCAGCTCAAATGGTATCATATGAGGTTTCAATGGGTTTGATTCTTTTAAGTGTTATTCTACTATCAGGTTCTTTAAATTTAACCGAGATCGTTAATTCGCAAAAAGATATGTGGTATGCTTTACCATTATTCCCGCTATTTATTATGTATATTATTTCAATTTTAGCAGAAACAAACCGTGCTCCTTTTGATTTACCAGAAGCAGAAGCTGAATTAGTAGCTGGTTATAACGTTGAATATTCTTCAACACCATTTGCACTATTCTTCTTAGGTGAATATATGAATATGGTTATGCTATCAGCTATGACAACTCTAATGTTCTTAGGCGGGTGGTTACCAGTATTTGACTTCTTAAGCTTTATACCCGGATTTGCTTGGTTTGCAATTAAAACGTTATTAGTATTGTTCGTATTTTTATGGTCAAGAGCAACGTTCCCTCGTTTTAGATACGACCAATTAATGAGACTAGGTTGGAAAGTATTCTTACCATTTAGTTTATTCTATTTTGTTGCAGTGGCAACATACCTACAGTTTTGGAGTTAATTTATGAAAAAATTAGAATCTTTTAAACAAATTTTAAAATCTTTAAAACAGCTATTCTTGCTTGATATTGCTAGAGGCTTAAAGATTACTCTTAAAATGATGTTTAAGAAAAAAATTACAATTCAATATCCTGAAGAAAGAACTCAGTTCTCAAACAGATTTAGAGGTGAGCATGCTTTAAGATATTATGATGATGGCGAAGAGCGTTGCATTGGCTGTAAGTTATGTGAGGCTGTGTGTCCGGCTCAAGCTATTTTTATTGAAACAGAAGAAAGAGTTGAAGAAACTAAGCATTCTCAAAACTTAATTTCAGGTGCTAGAAGAACTAAGCGTTATGAAATTGATATGACAAAATGTATTTACTGTGGCTTATGTGAGCAAGCGTGCCCAGTTGAGGCGATTGTTCAAACTCCAAATATGGATTTTGCTGTTGAAGACAGAAAAGATCTTATTTATACAAAAGAAAAGCTTCTTGAGAATGGTAAAAAATGGGAATCTAAAATTAAGGTTCGTTTAGAAACTGAAGAAGAATACAAATAAGAAAGATTTTTAGTGATGGCAATGGGTGAATATGTAAAAAAAATGAAGAGCTATCTTCCTGAAGGCTCTAGTTTTGTAATGGCAAGCTCTCAAGTTGTTATTATGAATGATAAAGACGAAATTTTAATTACCAAAAGACAAGATTGTGGCAAGTGGGATATCCCAGGTGGCGGCTGTGAAGAAAATGATAGTTATAAGCAAACGGCTATTAAAGAAATGAAAGAAGAGCTAAATCTTGATATTTTAGAAGAAGATTTAGAGTTTTTAGGCACAATGTCACGCTCACCGTTAACAGTAATGACATATCCTGGTAATAGTTTTACAAAATATTATGTTTGTGTTTTTGGTGTTATAAATTATTCAGGAAATATAGAACTAGCAGATGGTGAAAATTTAGAGTATAGCTTTGTTTCACCACATGATGCTTTAGAAAATTACGACCTAATTGATTCTTCAAAATATATTTTAGAGCAATTGGTTACTAATAATATTCCATTTATTGACTAAGGAGAAAAATAAAAAATGTACTTAGATATTCTATTTTACTTATTTGCAAGCATACTTGTTTTATCAAGTATTGGAGTTATTGCATGTAAAAGCCCCATGAATAACTTGCTTTGCTTAATTATGTGCTTTTTAAATGCTGCAGGTTTGTTTGTATTACTTGGTGCCGAGTTTTTAGCCTTCTTACTTATTATGGTTTATGTTGGTGCGGTTGTTGTTATGTTTATTTTTGTGTTAATGACCTTAAACCTAGATACTTTAAAATATAAAAGCATGGGCAAAGTACCAATTTTTGCCACAGCAATTATTTTATCTGAAATTATTACATTATTGATGTTTAAAGGGGATGAAACTATAGCAAAATCATCTAAGCTAAAAGAAATTGCGACAAACTATGTTGGTGATAATACTCAACAAATTGGTGATGTAATGTTTACAATGTATGCTTACCCGTTCTTACTTATTTCATTTGTTCTGCTTGTTGCAATGGTTGGTTCAATTATTTTAACATTTACAAAACAAAAAAATAGAAAACAACAAGATATTCACACACAAATTCACAGAAAACGTGAAGATTCAGTAGAATTAAGAAAAGTTAAGCCTGGTACAGGCGTAAACTTCTAAAATTAGGAGAAAGAAATGTTACAAGTTGGTTTAAATCACTTTTTAGTATTATCATTAGTTCTATTTGTTGTAGGGCTAGTTGGTTTAGCATTTAACAGAAAAAACATTATTTCTGTATTGATGTGCTTAGAGCTTGTATTATTAAGCTGCAATATTAACTTTGTGGCTGGTTCTGCATTTTTTGGAAATGTTGAAGGGCAAATTTATACATTCTTTACTTTATCAATTGCAGCAGCTGAAGTTGCTATTGGTTTAGCTTTAGTGATTGCGTTATTCAAGAAAACTCAAAATATCGATTTAGATAAAATAAAATAGGAAAAATTTTCATGCTGTATATTTTAGCTGTATTATTACCATTATTAGGCTTTATTGTTTTAGGCTTAGCAAGTGCGTTTAAACTTAATTGTAAATGCCAAAGATCTAAAAAAGTTCTTCCTATCTTTGCAACATCTGCTTTAGGTTTAAGCTTGGTCTTAAATTCAATTGCTTTCTTTAATATTTTTATAGTAGGGCATGAGCCTGTAAATCTAGACTTATTTACTTGGATGCAAGTAGGCTCTCTTGATGTTTCATTTGGTCTTATGATTGATAAACTATCAGTTTTAATGCTATTTGTAGTTAGCTTAATTTCATTTTTAGTTCATTTTTATTCACTTGAATATATGAAAGAAGATGAAGGAAAAATAAGATTCTTCTCTTACCTTGGTTTGTTCACATTTGTAATGTTCTTACTAGTAACTGCTCCAAACTTATTACAGCTGTTTTTAGGTTGGGAAGGCGTTGGTGTTGCTTCATATCTATTAATTGGTTTTTGGTATAAAAAAGATTCAGCATCAAAAGCAAGTATTAAGGCTTTTATTGTAAATAGAGTTGCAGATTTAGCATTAATTGCAGCAATTATTCTAACATTTACTAGCCTAGGTTCTTTAGATATTCCATTTATTATCGATAACGTTGGTATTTTAGAAGAAAAAGATCAGCTTAACTTAATCGCATTGCTATTATTTATTGGTGCGATGGGTAAATCAGCTCAGTTTGGGTTCCATACTTGGTTACCTGATGCAATGGAAGGTCCGACGCCAGTTTCAGCATTAATTCACTCTGCTACAATGGTTTCAGCAGGTGTGTTTTTAGTTGTTAGAATGTCAGGTCTGTTCGAATTTTCAGATGTTTTACCGATAATTGCGATTGTTGGTATGGTTACAGCAGTTTTTGCTTCACTGGTTGGTTTAGCTCAAAAAGATATTAAAAAGGTAATTGCATATTCAACATGTTCTCAATTAGGTTATATGTTCTTTGCATGTGGAGTTAGTGCTTATTCAGCAGCAATGTTCCATCTTTTCACTCACGCATTCTTTAAGGCTTTATTATTCTTAGGTGCTGGAGCTGTTATTCATGCGTGTCATCATGAACAAAACATGTTTAAAATGGGTGGTTTAAGAAAAATCATGCCATTTACATTTGTGTTGATGTGGATTGGTTCGCTAGGTTTATTAGGAGTGCCACCATTTAGTGGATTCTTCTCAAAAGACTTTATTTTAGAGTCAGCATTTATGGCTGGAACTGATATTGGTCTTTGGGTTTATGTAATTGGTACATTTGGTGCTATGTTAACAGCGATCTATTCATGTAGAGTAATTTTCTTAGTATTTAATGGTGAAACAAACTTATCAGAACAAGATGAAAAGCATGCTCGTGAAGTAAACTGGACAATGCTAATTCCAATGATAGTATTAGCATTTGGTGCTATTGTTGCAGGTTTCTTAGGCCAGGCTATGACTCATACTGATTTTTGGAATGATGCTATTGTTATTGTAAATTCAACAGGTGTTGAAAATGCTCATCATATCCCAGCTTTGTTTAAATATTTACCTTTAGCAGTTGTAATGTTAGGTGTAACGATTTCATATGCATTTATTTTAAGAAAACGTGGTGTTAAATTACTAGCTAAAACAGCGACAATTCATAACCTGTTTGAAAATAAATTCTATATCGACGAAATTTATGGCAAAACAGTTGTAAAACCTTATAAAGCTGTTTCAAGTATTGCTCAAGTTATTGATACTCATTTAATTGATAGATTTGTAAATGCAATCGCTGAATTTACTTTATTTATTACAAAAAAAGCTAGAAAACTACAAACAGGACTAGTTCACGACTATAACTTAATGTTCTTGCTGGTGCTAATTGTTGCTTTAGCAGTGCTAATTATCAGAACTATTTAGGAGAAAAATAAAAATGCAGTTTCCAATATTATCAACATTAGTATTTTTACCGATAATTCTATCTGTTTTTGTAATGTTTGCGCGTCGTGCAAATCAAGCAAAAATCACAGCAGGATTAATTAGTTTTGTAAACTTAGTTCTTTCATTAGTGCTATTAGTAAAATTTGATAAAAACTTAATGGTCGAACAGTTTGTAGAGCAATCAATGTGGATTGAAAAATTCAATATTCAGTACTTTTTAGCAATTGATGGAATTAGTTTAGTTTTAATTTTACTAACAACGCTGTTGAGTTTCTTGGCAATTGTTTTTTCTGGGGTGGTTAAAAAGCCAAGAGTTTATTTTACAGCATTTTTAGTGCTTGAAGGTCTAGCAATTGGTCTATTTTCAGCTTTTGATGCTGTATTATTCTATGTATTTTTTGAAGCAATGCTTATTCCGATGTTCTTAATTATTGGTGTATGGGGTGGCGAAAATAGAATTTATGCAACATTTAAGTTCTTCTTATACACATTATTTGGATCATTATTATTCTTAGTTGCTTTATTATATATGTATGCTCAATTTGATACATTCGATATGCTAACTTGGGCTGACTTAGGTGTAACATTAAGTATAATTGAGCAAAAATGGCTATTTGTCGCATTATTTATTGCCTTTGCGATTAAAGTCCCGATGATTGGTGTGCATACTTGGTTGCCCGATGCTCACGTACAAGCTCCAACTTCAGGCTCTGTAATTCTAGCAGGTATCTTATTAAAAATTGGTACTTATGCAATGTTAAGATTAATTATTCCAGTGTTACCTGAAGCAACAGAGTTCTTCGCAGTTTATGTAATGGGCTTAAGTGTTGTGGCAATTATTTATGCATCGTTTTTGGCTTACAAGCAAAAAGATATCAAAAAAATGATTGCTTATAGTTCAATTGCTCATATGGGATTCATCACTTTAGGATTGTTTGCTTTAACAGAGCTAGCTGTACAAGGCGCAGTTCTACAAATGATTAACCATGGTATTGTTTCAGCTGGTTTATTCTTTGCAATTGGGGTTATTTATTCAAGATTACACACGAGAAATATCGATTATATCGGTAACTTAGCTGATAAAATGCCAAAATACGCTGTAGTATTTATGATTTTAACTTTAGCAAGTGTTGGTTTACCAGGAACTGCAAACTTTGTTGGTGAAATTGTTATTCTAATTGGTTCATTCCCAGCCTCAGCAACTCTTACTTTATTAGCTATTTTAGGTGTGCTGATGGGTGCTTGCTATATGCTAAAACTTTACAAAGGAATGTTTTATAAGCAAATTGATAGTAAAAAAGTAGAAGCTGTGAGTGACTTAACATTAACAGAAAGCTTAGTTTTCTTACCGTTGGTTATTTTAGTGTTTGTATTAGGATTATTCCCTAACTTAGTGTTTGATTTAACGGAAGTTTCAGTGCTAAACGTACTAGATTTCTTTATTGGAGGTTATTAAAAAATGTTTGAACAGTTAATTCCATTATTGCCAGAAGTATATTTAGCAGGGGTAATTCTTTTTGCTCTTGTAGTTGGTATATTTTCAAAACCAGAAACTCAATTTAAAAATACTTTTGTGATTTCTTTATCTGGTTTAGTTGCTGTATTTGCTTTATTTATTATAAATGTACCTTCAGTTGGTTTAGAATCGGTATTTTTTATTAAAGATGCAGGCGAGGCAGAAAGTCTATTCTTTACAAGTGGCTTAGCAGCTTCTGCAAAGTTACTAATTACATTATGCGCTATTGTTATTATGATGATTTCAAAACCTTATTTAGCAAGCAGACAAAGCCAAAAGTTTGAATTTAATATTCTGCTTTTAACTGCAACACTTGGTGCTTATGTAGCATTATCGACTTATAATCTAATTATCATGTTTATTGGTTTAGAGCTATTAAGTTTTAGCTTATATGTATTAGTTGGTTTTGTACGTCAATCGCAAAATGCAATGAAGTCAGCAACAAAATACTTTATTGTAGGTTCAATTGCTTCAGCTTTAATGCTTTATGGTATTTCTCTTGTTTATTTAGTATCAGGATCAGTATCATATATTGTGATGGCAGAGCATATCGCAGCAAGCACTATTTCAGGAATGTCATTTGAATATATTTTAGCAATTATTTTAATTACAATGGCTTTATTCTTTAAAATTGCGATCGCTCCATTACAGTTTTATCTAGCAGATGTACTTTCAGCATGTAACCGTCCAACTCTAGGTTATATTTCAACGGTAAGTAAAATTGTAGGCCTGGTAGTGTTATATCAATTCTGGGCGATTATTTTAGGTGATAAGTCTCAAAGTGAAGATTTTTACCATGTAATGTTTATTTTTGGTCTTTTAAGTATTTTCGTTGGTTCAATTTATGCTTTAAAAGAAGAGAGTGTAAATAGATTCTTAGCATACTCAAGCATTAATAACGCAGGCTTTATGTTAGTGTGTTCAACAATGTTAGATTTTAATACTTTAATGTTCTATCTTGTAAACTATTGCTTAGTTATCTTGGCGTTAGTAAGCTTTATTTTAAGCTTTAAGGTAAGAGGTGAGTATATTAAGAAAATTCAAGATTTAGCATTTATTTCAAAGCAGAATCATAAGTTTGCATTACTAGGAGTATTTTTGATCTTTACACTTGCTGGAGTTCCTCCATTTGTTATGTTCTATGCTAAATTTGCTGTAATTAAAGGTTTAGTAGTCGAAGGCTTTATCGTTTATGCAGTTCTAGCAGTAATATTTAGTATTTTTGCAGTGGCATACTGTTTAAGAGTAATTAAGTATGCATATTTAAGCACAAGGCAAGAAGATGTATCAATTCAAACAATTACATCAACAAAAATTTTAACTTATCTATTATCATTATTAATTGTTATATTTAGTATCGCTCCAAATATAATTGCATCTTTATTTTAATTGAGGGTTTGTAAGATATGTTAGATTTATCAAAAATAACAATTAAAAACTTTAAATATTTTGAATCTGTTAGTTCAACCAATGATATTATTCTTGAAATGGCTAAAAATGGTGCTGAAGAATATTCATGCTGTTTTGCAGAAGAGCAAGCTAAAGGACGCGGTAGATTAGAGCGTGTTTGGCAGACATACCCTTATAAATCATTGGCTTTTTCATTTGTGCTATATAATTTTCAAGAGGTAATACCTCTTGTTTTGTGTTGCTCTTTACACACAGTGCTAAAAAATAAATTTCAATCTAATGTTGTAATTAAGTGGCCTAATGATATATACTTTAACGAGTGTAAATTGTCTGGGATATTAGTAGAAAGCTACCCGGTACAAAGTTCTAAAAGGGCTTATATTGTGGGTATTGGATTGAATGTTTTTGCTGAGGATGATAAATTAGACATGGTAGGCTTTTTAGAAGATGCAACAGATATTGCAATTTCTAGAGAAGAGCTGCTAAATAATCTATTTAAGCAAATAAAAGAAGATATAGCTAATCTACAAAAAAATGGTTTTGGGCAATTTAAAGACTACTTTATGCAAAACTGTTTGTATTTGAATCAACAAATTAGTGTAAATTTACACAATAAAGTTGAATCAGGTGAATTTGTTGGCATAAATGATAGTGGTTACTTGATTTTAAAGCAAAAAGAGGTTATATTGAACATTCCTGCAGGGCAGATTGTTCAAAAAAAATGAATAAATGGACACAACAAAAGAATATATACTAACAGTAATATCTGGTAATAAAAATATTGTTTTCGGAATTTTCGATAATGATGAATTAATACAAAAATATAGAATTGGTAAACCAGAAGGTACGTCCGCAGATGAATATGCAGTATTTTTAAGAAACTGCTTTACCGAAGATGGCATTTCTTTAAAACAAATTAAAGGTGTTATTTTAGGGATTACAAACCATGAGGTAAGACGTCCTCTTGAAAGCATGGTAAAAAGAGTTTTTAAATTAAATCCTATTTTTGTAACAGAAGGTACAAAAACAGGTGTTAGAATTGATTATAGAAGTGATGGAGGTCTATCAGCCGATAGAGTAGCAAACATAGTTGCGGTTACAAACTTATACAATCAAGCAGATAGAGCAACAATTATTATTGATTTTGGTTTTAAAACCGTAATTGATGTTGTAAATAAAAAAGGTGAATATATCGGAGGGATTATCACAGTTGGCGAAGATATGGTGCATGAGGGATTATCAAACCTTAAAACATCATTGCCAAGAGTAGAGAGTTTAGATTCTCCAAAATTAATAGGTAATACATTAAAGCGCTCGTTACAATCTGGTAGTTACTGGACTGTTGTTTATGCAGTAAAAGGTTATTTAAATGATTTTGCAAAAGAGCTAGCAGAAAATCAGCCAAATATTATTATTACAGGCGGTTATGGCGAGGGTTACTTACAATATATTCAAAACAATACAGTAGATTATGATTTAACCTTAAAAGGCTTAAAGTTAATTTACGATAAAAACAAAAAAGCTAATTAATAAAGTAAGATTTTCATTCTTATTTCTTTAATTTTGCTTTTTGAAATAAGAACGCTAAAAATAAAGCGATAAAAAGGAAAAGAATGAAAAAATATATGAAGATTATCCCGCTTGGTGGGGTAGGTAAAATTGGTTATAGAAACTGTACAGTTTATGAAAATCAAGACTCAATAGTAGTTGTTGATATGGGCTTAGCATTTCCTGAAGATGATACACCAGGCATTGACTTTACAATTGTAGATACAAAATATTTAGAAAAAAACATTAAAAAAGTAAAAGCTATTGTTATTACTCATGGTCACTATGATCATATCGGTGGTTTAGTGCATATGTGGAAAAAAATTCCTGCAAAACTTTATGCAATGCCATTTTCTATGGAAGTTATTAAATCTCAGTTTGATTATAAAAGAGCAAAACTTCCTACAAATTACGAAATTATGGAGTTTGGTAAAACTTATAAAATAGATAAAGACTTTACTTTTGAATTAGTACAGGTAATGCACTCAATTCCACAAAGTGGTGGTGTTTACTTTAACATTAATGGTAAGAAGATTTTTCATATTAGTGATTATAGATTTGATAAGGCTCCAATTCTACCAGAAAAAACAGATTATAAACGTTTAGAAGAAATTGGTAAGAACAAGTTAGACATGCTACTTGTTGATAGTACTTCAGCATTTTCTGAAACTAACCCAACAGAAACTACAATTAAAGAAAATACACTTAAAGTTTTCCAAGAGGCTGAAAAAGCTATTGCAATTTGCTGTTTTGCATCAAATGTTTCAAGAGTTTTAATGACTTTACAGTTAGCTGAATTAACAGATAGAAAAGTTGTTATTTTAGGTGCTTCTTTGCAAAATATGACAAATGGTGCTGTAGCAACAGGATTAATTGATGCAAAATTAGTTGAAAAAGTAGTTATGAGAGCTGATGAGACTAAAAATATGAGCAGAAGCAAGCTTATTTATTTAGGTACAGGTTCTCAAGGTGAAGAAATGTCAGCAATGGCTCGTTTAGCTCGTGATGAGCTAAGAGGTGTTCGTTTACAAGCAGGTGATATTTTAGTGCACTCAGCAACGCCAATTCCAGGTAATGAAGATTCTGTGTGGAATATGTTTGAACTTATGGCTAAAAAAGGAGTTGAGGTTAAAGCTAAGCATAATGGCTATACTATTCATGCTTCAGGACATGCAAGTAGAGAAGATTTAATCGAACTATTTCATATTATGAAGCCAAAAGTTATTGTGCCAATTCATGGAACAACTCAGCATATGCATGAGGTTGAGAGAATTATTGAAGATCAAACTCATTCAGTTCCATGTTCAATCGCTTATCGTGAGTTTATCCAAATTGATGATGAAAATATGCTAGAAGTTCATGATTTCTCTGAAGATAAGACATTATATGAAACAGGTGAATTTGCTGTAGATGGTAATACTCTAGTTCCTTTAGAAGACTACTTTATTTTCCGTCAAAGAAAATTCATGCATGAAGAAGGTGCTGTATTTATTGCAATGGCAGTTAATAAAGCAGGTATGATCGTATCTCAACCTTCTATTACTTCAAAAGGTTTAGGTGATGAAACTAAACTGCAAGAAATTTATACATATGCTTTAACAAATATTTATCGTCAAATGAAGGCAAATAATATGGATAAAGCAATTAGAGATGTAGAAAAAGCTCGTGAAGTTATCAGAGTTGCAGGTCGCCGTGCTTTCATCCAGCACAGAGGCAAAAAGCCGATGACAGTTGTCGACTTTGTAACGATTTAACGGATATTTTCTTTAAAAATTTATCTTTATTACTTCGGTTATGTATTTTTTATACACTTCCCTTGCAATAAAGGTAAATTTTTTTGAAACTATCACGTTAAATTTACATGCTGGTTATTTTTGATTATTTGTTGTAAACTTCCCACTCATAAAATAAACTACTCATCTAAAATACAAAGCTTATATCCAGAATACCGTGTATGTCATCCTAGACTTGATCTAGGATTCAGCAGGCCCAGAAGGCCAAGAGTTGCATGCCAGACTTTGAGAGCAAAAGTGTAAAAAACAAATTTACAACATTGAAAATATTAAAAAAGATAGTGTCATTGTGCGCTGTCTTTTTTTATTGTATTATAAAATTAAGATAATATTAATTTAGTAAGGATTTTTTATGTGTTTAAAAATAAATAAAGGTGCAATGTTTGGACTTGATGCTAGAATAGCTCTTGCAATTTTTGGAGCGCTATCAGTTATTTCAGGAGCAGCGTTGTATAATGCTATTCAGTATTCTAAAGTAGTTTCTACTGTTACTACAGCCAATGAATTAAGTAAATCTTTAGAATCTTATTTAGTAGATGTTGGAGAAAATTTAGCTTACTCTAGTGTTGCAAGTCATAGAAAAATAGATGAGCTGGTGTCTAGCTCTAAAAGTAATTGGAAAGGACCTTATGTATCATATGCAGTTTCAGCGGATCATACTTTAGTGGTGCCTGCTTATACTGCTGGGCAGATTTTAACTCTTGTTGATGATGCTTGGGTATTTCCAGTTTTACTAGGATCTCCAGGAGAACAATGTAGTAGTGGCAGTAATTGCTATAACTGGATAAGCTTATCAAATGTTCCTAATGAGATAGCAACAGCAGCTGATCTTTATGTTGATGGGGTTGCAAATAGACTTGAAGGTAATTTAAGATTGGTTTATCCAGGTAATGATTCTACAAAAACATACTCTCATATATTCTTAAAAGGCCCTCCTTTGCTAAATTAAAAGGATAATAATAGGTTATTAATATGCAAAATAGAAAAAGATTAAAAATGATACGTCTTCAAAAAGGTGCAATGTTTGGCTTAGACGCTCGAATAGCTCTAGCAATATTTGGAGCGCTATCTGTAATATCAGGAGCTGCATTATATTCAGCGATTCAAAATTCAAAAGTTACAGTTGTTGTTGCTGATTTAACAGAGCTAGCAAAAGCAGTTGAAGCATATGTTCTAGATACTGGAAGTGATGTGCTAGTCCATGCCGGTGATCAGGCTAAAATTATTTTATTGGTGGATAATACTGAAAGTATAGCTAATTGGAATGGTCCTTATATTTCTGGTTATTCTGCCAATGCAGGAACTCCAAATGCTTTACCATCATCTAAATATACAGGTGTTCATTTGTTAAATTTTAGATATCATAATGCAGGTAGTACAAGAGCCCAGTGTTCAGCTGGTAATATTTGTTATGCATGGATTCATATTACAGGTATTCCAACTGGATTGGTAAAAGATATTGATACTTACTTTGATGGTTCTTATGATTTAACATCCGGAAGGCTACAAGGTTCTGACTATTCCTCTATTGTTGCAGGAACGCATGCATTGTCATTAAAAGTAATGCCTTTGCTTGTTCAGCCGTAAAAAAAGACCTCCAATTGGAGGTCTTTTAAATTTAAATGTTTGCTTAGAATAAGCCAGATAATGATCCGATAATATCATTAACAATTGCTTGTGTAGCTTCTTCTTCTGTTAGGTTAATTTTAGTTGCTTTTGAAACTAGGCGAAGATTATGTCTTTTCCAAACTGATTGGTTTGTAAAGTCTGCCGATACGCGTGTTCCTTCACCTTTTTGAATGTTTTGCTTGTGTCTGTAATTAACGCTACCATTATTTGAGCGTTCAGCAATAACAACATCAACTTCAGCTGTGTATTGAATATCTAGGTTTCTGCCTGAGAATTTTTGACCTGCAGCACCACCAGCAACAGCACCTAATGCTGTAGAAATATCTTGGCCCTTGCCTCCGCCAATTGCAGAACCTAAAACACCACCTAATACAGCTCCAACAATAGTTTCTCCAGCACCATCAGGTGCTTTTACTGTACTTGTGTAGTTTCTTATGTTTGCCTGTAGCATAAAGTTAGCTTGGCTAGGTGTGTTTGTTATTTCATAACCTAAAGCAACCATTTCGCCCATGATAGCTCTTTGTAGTCTTAAGTCTTTATTACCCGTAGAGTTGTTTACTTTCACGTAAATTATTTGCTGTCCAGGGTCAACAGGGTCTAAAAAGATAGACTGTGATAGTCTAGTGTCAACTCTAAGCTCTTTTTTCTCTGTTGCTAGTTTATTAGATGCACATGATGCCATGCCTAATGCTAAAACTACTAATAATAATTTTTTAAACATTTGTTTTATTCTCCAATTCTGTTTTTTTGTTGTTAAATTCTTAAGTTAAGTTACTATATCAATATTCTATCTAAAATTAACTTAAACTGCAAAGTAAATTATTATTTTTTTAGATAGAAAAACTTGTGCCACAGCTGCAAGAGCTTGTTGCATTAGGGTTTTTTATTTTAAAGTGGCTTGCTTGCAGTTCTTCTACAAAATCAATTGTTGACCCGCTAATATAGCTGTTTGAAATACTATCTACAACAATTTTTAATCCATCAATAGTTGTCTCAAGGTCGTTTTCTGTAAGTGTCTGATCAATATCAAATGTGTAGTTAAAACCATTACATCCACCAGAATCAACTCTTAGTCTTAAAAAGCTATTAGGTTTTTTTGAAAATACATCATTTAGCTTTTTTTTAGCAGAATCTGTAAGCTCAAATTCACAGCTATTTACTTGTGTGTTTAAGTTGTCAAACTCAATTTTTATCATAATTTATAAAATCCTTAATTTTTTGTGAAAATATTTCTCTAAAATACTTATAATGTCTTGCAAAAAGTATAATATAGTGCTAAAATTTTTGCAACACTAAAAAAATATATTCGGAGGTAGATATTATGTCTGCAAATAATTTCTCATTGAAAAGTAGCGCAAAAGTTGTTTGGCTAAAAAGAGGTTCAGCTATTGCTGTGCTTGCTGGTTTTGCTTGGTTAGTAGTTTCAGCAGTATCAAATAATGTTGATGATGAAACACTAGAGCCAATGCTAGTTAAAGCACCAGAAATGGTGAAACAACGTCCAGAAACACCAGGTGGCATGAAGATTGATCACCAAGATAAACAATTGTTTGATTTGCTAGAATCAGAAACTTCAAGTGATGCTGTAAATGATGCAGTAATTGCAAAAGCAAAAGATTTAGAAGCAAAAAATGCTGAATTAGCAAAACAGGCTATTGAAAAGAAAGCTCTTGCTGAAAAAGTTAAGGTTACTAGAGTAGCTCCAGCGGTTGTTAAAGCAGAGCCTAAAAAGGTTGAAACTGTAAAACCTGTTATTAAAACTGTAAAAGTTGAGCCTAAAAAAGAGGTTAAGCCAGTTACAGTAGCTAAAAAAGAAGTTGCTAACCCGACTCCTGTAGCAAAAACAACAGCTGTAAGTGGCTGGGCTGTACAATTAGGCTCATTTAGAAAAGATGCTGATGCTAAAAGAGCAGTAGGTGTTTATAATAAAAAAGTTGGTAATATTTTATCAGGCTTAACTCCATATGTTAAAAAAGTTAACTTAGGTGCTAAAGGAATTGTGTATAGAGTATACTTTACAGGTTTAAAAGATGGCTCTCATGCTAAACAGATTTGTAGCCAACTAAAAGTTCAAAAGCAAGCTTGTTTCAGAACAAAAATCTAATAAAAAATAATTTTATTAATAAAAAGGACAGTAACCCATGAAAGATATCGTATTATATTTATTCGGCTTGCCAGGAATATTCGTTATATTATTTCTACTTGCATCATTTTACTTATTTACAAGTAGATTTGGCAGGGCTAGAACTTTTAGTGTGATTTTGTTGGTTACAGTTCTTTTATTTTCAAATGTGTTTGTTGGTAAGTTCTTAGCATCATTCTTAGTTTTAGATGTTAAATTTAAAACAGTAAGCTCATTAGAAGAAATTGATATGGTTGTTATGCCAACTCAAGGTATTAACTATAATGGATCTGCAATTGGTTGGACTCCAAGTATTGATTCGTTTAGATCTGCTAATATAGCATATTTTTTACAAGCAAAATTAGCAGATAGAAAAGTGCCTGTATTAATGTGTGGTGGTAAAATTGAAGGAAATGATACCGAACAAACAGAATCGGAAGTTGTAAAAGCTTACTTTGATAACCAAACAACACAAATTAGAAAAACGCTAACAGAAACAATTTCTAAAAATCCATATGAACAGGCTTGGCAATGTAGTAGCATTATGAAACGATATAATGTTAAAAATCCTGCGTTAGTAGTAGATGAAATAAAAATGCTTAGAACATTGGCATTATTTAGATCAAGAGGAGTTGAAATGATTCCATTCCCTGTATTTGCAATTCAAAAGGAGCGATCCGGTATTTCTCAATATTTACCAAGTATCGAAGGTTTAATGTTAAACCGATCCGTACTTAAGGAATATTTAGAATTAGCATTAGATATAATCAATCAAAGAATTGAAGTAAGATACCTATCTTACCAACCAAAAGAATTAGAAAATAAGGAATAAAGAGAAATGATCGACGTTAAATTATTAAGAGAAAATCCAGAAGTAGTAGATGCAAGCCAAGCAACAAGAGGTAAAGAGCCAGTATCTGCTGAGTTTAAAAAATTAGATGAAGTTCTAAGATCAATTAAAACAGAAATCCAAGAGCTACAAAATAAAAGAAACGTAGTTTCAAAACAAATTGGTATTGAAAAATCACAAGGTAATGATGCGGCTGAACTATTAGCTGAAATGGCTGAAATTTCTCCAAGAGTTAAAGAACTTGAAGAAAAACAAAGAGAAGCACAAAAAACATTTGATGACTTTATTGCAGTTATCCCAAACATTTTATCAGAAGAAGTTCCTGCAGGTGAAGATGAAGAAGATAACATTGAGCTAAGAGGTTACCTAGAGCCAACTAAGTTTGATTTTGAACCAAAAGAGCACAATGAATTAGGCGTTAACTTAAACCTAATTGATTTTGAAGCAGGTCAAAGAATCGCAGGTTCAAGAGGTTTTTGGTTACAAGGAGATATCTCAAGACTAGAAAGAGCTATTTCAGGGTTAATGTTAGAGCTTAAAGCTGAAGATGGTTATACAGAGGTTAGTCCTCCATTTATGGTTAATGAAGAATGTATGTTCGGTACAGGTCAATTACCTAAATTTGCTGAAGATTCATATGTAACAACAGAAGGTAAATGGTTAATTCCAACTTCTGAAGTTCCATTAACAAACTATGTTAGAGATAACATTTGGGCAGAATCAGATCTACCATTTAAATTTACAGGCTTAACACCTTGCTTTAGAAGTGAGGCTGGTTCAGCTGGTCGTGATGTTGGCGGTATTTTAAGAGTACACCAATTCCAAAAAGTTGAAATGGTTCAAATCGTTCACCCGGATGAATCAAATAAAGCTCATGAAGAAATGATTTCTTCAGCTGAAAAAGTACTACAAACTTTAGAATTACCATACAGAGTAATGCAACTATGTTCAGGTGATACTGGTTTTGGTGCTAGAAGAACAGTTGACTTAGAAGTTTGGTTACCAGG
>Ga0070724_10001078_pt1 | contig 17142 bp, 16 predicted proteins | sample tdDd001_FD_67278 | JGI IMG/M metagenome (GOLD analysis project Ga0070724, IMG submission 67278) | Marine sediment microbial communities from the Atlantic coast under amendment with organic carbon and nitrate - tdDd00.1 | ecosystem: Environmental > Aquatic > Marine > Coastal > Sediment | place... | reverse complement strand
CCGATTTCGAAGAAACTCCAGACCACGCCAATCACCGAGCCCACTATAAGAGGATTGGTAACAATCGCTTTGAATACTGGCAGCAACCTCACCGGCCCTTCCGTGGCCACCAGTGAAAACATCAGTATGCACAGCAGATTCAGCAACGGCACCATAATGGCAACTGCGATCGCTGTGAGGGACAGGCCCTGATCGCCGAGCAGCATGCCGCCAGCCGCCAGGCCCACATAGGAATTGAACCGGATAGCCCCCTGGTAAACCGAAGAAAAAACCGGGCCGGACCAGCGCCAGAACCATTGGGCAATTGCCAGGATCAGCGTCATCGCGATCAGCATGGCGCCAATGAGCAATGCAATGTCACCATAAGCGGAAGCCGGCAACCTGGCCTGCCCCAGCTTGAAGACCAACATGGCCGGAAACAGCACGTAGTAGGTAAACCGCTCCGCCTGGGGCCAGAAATCGCCGCCCGGAAAGTCAATGCGGCGGAACACATGCCCAAGCATGATCAGGATAAATACCGGCAGCAGAGCCTGCACCATCAGGGGCATACGTTCAAACTCCAGAGCAAGGTTGTTTACTTGGGTTTTATGGGAGTACAGTTAAAGAAGCATGAGATCATAGCAGAAGGAGTGCTTCTCCTTCAGGGAGGTTTTTTGCTATGGACGCATCAAAGCCCAGACTTTGCAGGCTTATCTATTTCAGCAGCGTTTCTTCGCATCTGCAGGAATCCGATTTAGACGACATCCTCGCGGAATCCATCAAAAGAAACGAGCGGGACGGCATCACCGGCCTGCTGGCTTATGATCAGTTCAATTTCATGCAGGTTTTGGAAGGTGAGGAAGAGGCTGTCAACAGACTTTACCTTGGCATCACTGCCGATCCTCGCCACCAGGATGTTCGCCTGATTCAGTACGAGCAAATCGATCATCGCCAGTTTGACGAATGGGCAATGGCTCTGGCGAAGCTTCCCGAGGTTCCGGGCAATTACATCAACAAACTCTATGGTGGATTCAAGCCCCAGCTGTTCTCCACTCGAGACGCTCTAATCTACTTCAATTTTCTCCGCAACTATTTGAAACGCGCTGCCTGAAGCCCGTTGTGGATTTCGCCAAAGCCTTACGGAAATCGGAAACCAATGCTTGTTAAACTACAACCTTTGTTTTCAACGTAGTTCTTTTCGTCACCCGTTTTTCGTCGACAACAGGTATCGCAATGTCTGGAATACCATCTCAGGAAACCATGCTGCGCAACTCCGGCCCCTCCCGCCGCTTCTGCGTGGCCCCGATGATGGACAGAGCCATCTCAACACTTTAAAGCTTTGAAAACAAAAACTTAGATAAGTGAAATCGGGCTTGGTACGCTAATGGTACACTGCGACATAATGCTTTATTCTATTCTGTGCCAGTTCGTTCCATTCTGAAGCTGGCCAACCACGGAAATTGACTCCACCGGAATTGTTTAAGGAATAAAGCAGTGTCCTCTAATGCAAGGAGCAAATCGAAGTTTGTTGAGAGACTTAACGAGGCATGCGACTTGGTAGGTCTTGAACCACTCCACCGGGGCCGGCAAGTGACACTTTCAAAAAAACTTGGTGTCAGTCAGCAAGCAGTCAGGAAATGGTTTTCGGGCGAAAGCAGACCTAGTTTTGAAAGAATTAGCGAGCTAGCGACTGTGCTCGGCACTTCCGTTTCATTTTTAATGGGCGAAAATACTGAGGGTCCTCAACCCTCAGACCTGAGCGCAAAGACAACCAACGACCGAATGGCTTTGAGAGCCCTAAACATACTTACCAACCACTTCCCCGATAAAGATATGGACGAGTTGTTCGAGATTTCCAAAAAACTTGCTGTAGCAATGAGCAGGATTGGTTAGCGCTCAGTCGAAAGTATCGATTCGTTAGACGTTCCTACCGCCTGTAGCGCATCTTTTGATGCATTGGAGCTTTAACTTTTGAGCGACTTTGAACTAACCTCTGGTACTCGAGTTTTGATGTTCACTTTTACGAACAATAAGTCGCGAACCAGAGAAAATTACCCTCACCCACGCATGCCGATGGATTGGCAGGTCCGAGAGTCCTCTGCTAATCCACCTAAGAATTAAGGTCCAAGGATGAGCAGTAGATACGAACGAACCGTCCAGTTTTTTGACGTCGACATCGTAGGTCGAACCTACGCCCATGATTTAGACGAGAAACACAAACGCTTTGCGAGCCCCCGCTCACTCGATGATCTCATGAAAGAGATCAATGTCATACGCGAGCTGAATAAAGCGAGAAAAAAAGCTGGGAAAAAGTCGAAGTATCAATTCGCTCTCGAAGATTTGACCGAGAGAAAAGATTGCTGGGTCCTTCTCATTAATCTCGTTGATTCCGATGCGGCCAATCTGGTAACGAATAGAATCGATGGCTCTGAAGCAGACCGCCAAACCATTGAGTTCAATGAAGACCAGGGGCTCGAGTCGTCAGCCCACGTTGTAATCTTCAAGGAGCCTAATCAGCTGAAAAAGCACCTTATGCTGTTTGAGAAGAGCACGAATGTTCCGTTTCAGAAAGCATCTGCGTTCCTGAATCATCTAGCACGCGTAGCAGCGAAACACCACAAAGCCGATTATGAGATGGCGCATCCAAGTGGTGATCCTTCAAAAAAGATCAATGCATACTGTAGGTTAAATCTCTTCGCTCATCCGTCTGATGAGTTTAAAGAAGAGCTAACTTCGGGGAAGCTCAAAGAAATCCGGCTAACTAGCGACACAGTCATGCTCAAGGGTTACGATTCGGCTGCGCAGCCAGAGCTCATTGGAACCGAGGTTAAAGTTAATGTCAGCAAGGCTGCGGTTGTTTTTTCTGGCGGTAATTTGAAGCATCTCGGTAAAGCACTTCAACACGCAAAGGATTTGGACGTACCTTATGTCCGAGTAAGTTTCGAGGATAGAACGGGCACAGCCCACACTGCTATTTTAAGTACTGACACCGGAGCACTCCAGAACAAAGACCGCTACGTAAAAAAACGCAAAATCAAAAATTTTCGACGTGCTCTAGCGACTGCAGTACCCGTAATAAATGATGAAATAGCCAACCAAATGATTGAGCTAAAGAATGATTAGCAGGCTAAAAGAATTTAAATTAATCTTTTATCAGCTTACTCGCCCTGTCTCATACCTGCGAATCCAACACGAGGATAAGTGGATCTATGACTGGCTGATACCGATTTTTTTGACCTGTATAAGCTGGGTCATTCTCGGGCAATTCAGCAGTATTGACCACGTTACGGGGTCAGATGGGCTTTTAGCCAGAATCACTGGTTTTATAGAAAACTTACCTGGTTTTTTCATTGCCGCTCTAGCTGCAGTCGCCACATTTAACAGGCATGACATCGACCGGGTTATGAAAAACCCTCCAAAGGTGAAAATCATGTATCAGGGAAATGCTGGCTTCGTCGATATGACGCGACGCAGGTTCCTTTGCGTCCTGTTCTCCTATCTAACCGCCGCAAGCATTTTCCTTGTCATCGGATATTACATCTCTTCCGCTATTGCTGAAGGGACTTACATTGATCCTGAAATCCGATGGCTGCTGGTCCTCGTCTACTTTTTCATTTTTTGGCAAATGATCACTGCAACTCTGCTTGGTCTCTTCTACTTGGGTGAGCGACTTCATACTCCCGACGCGTGAGCTCCTTAGTCATACGTCATCTCAAACAACCACATTGATGGCCCAGAGCCCCACTGCCGCCCGAAAAGCGGCTTAAATAGCCCGTGTCTAGGATGCTATCGGTAAGTAAAACTCTGTTTAATCGATGATCAGCAAATCTGTTACAATCTGTTGTACCTCGGGCACAAATCCGGTGCACTCGGCAAAAGCCCTCTTGAAAATCGGTTGAAAATCAGAGGGTTAAAGCTGCTCAAAATATACACACCCTCACATCTAAAAGCTCGTAAGTCGTTGTTTTATATGGAAAGAAAGTTCTGCATCGCACCCATGATGGACTGGACCACCAGTCACTACCGTTATCTGGCGCGCCAGCTTAGCCGGCATACCCTGCTCTACACCGAGATGGTCACCACCGGCGCGCTGATTCATGGCGACACCGCGCGCTTTCTGCGCCACGATGAGGCCGAGTACCCACTGGCCCTTCAGCTGGGTGGCAGCGATGCCGGCGAACTTGCCCACTGCGCCAGGCTGGCACAGCAATACGGCTTCGATGAGGTTAACCTGAACGTCGGTTGCCCCAGCGACCGTGTTCAGAACAACATGATCGGTGCCTGCCTGATGGGCCATCCGGACAAGGTGGCAGAGGGCGTGCGCGCCATGATTGAAGCAACCGACCTGCCAGTCACCGTGAAGCATCGAATCGGTATTGATGGGCGGGAGTCCTGGGACGATCTCTGCGAATTCGTGGAAAAAGTGTCCGAAGCTGGCTGCCGGACCTTTATCGTGCACGCCCGGATCGCGATTCTCGAAGGCCTGAGCCCCAAGGAAAACCGGGAAGTCCCTCCGCTTAAATACGACTGGGTCTACCGGCTGAAAGCGAAATACCCGCACCTTGAAATCATCATCAACGGCGGCATCAAGACCTTCGGTGAGTGCCACGAGCATCTCCGGCATACCGACGGCGTGATGCTGGGTCGGGAGGCGTACCACAATCCCTGGCTGCTGGCGGGAGTTGACCCGGAGTTTTTCGGGCAGGCGGCGCCGGTAGAAACCCGGCATCAGGCACTTCGGGCCATCCTTCCGTTCATAGGGAGCGAACTTGAGCGCGGCGTATTCCTGACTCACATGTCCAGGCACCTTCTCGGCCTGTTCCACGGCCAACCTGGCGGTCGGCAGTTCCGTCGCTATATCAGCGAGAACGCCCATAAATCCGGTGCTGGCCTGGAAGTGATCGAAACCGCTCTGGAAAAGGTTCGTGAACCGGCGGCGCCGGAGATTGCCGAAGCTTAATCGCAGGCAATTGCCACCATACCTTTTGTTGTCTTGTTCCTGTCAGAGCGGCCCGTTATTGTAGGCATATAGCCAGCGCCCGGGATTCGGGCGCACCAATAACAGATCAACCGGGACGACAGGACGAATGACCAGCAAGCTCGACCAACTGAAGACCATGACCACGGTGGTAGCGGATACCGGCGATATCGAAGCCATTGCGAAGTGGCGGCCGGAAGATGCCACCACCAATCCATCCCTGCTGCTCAAAGCTGCCGCTTCCGACGCTTACCGGCCGATGCTGGACAAGGCTGTGGCAGAAGCCCGGCGGCATGGCGAATCAGACGCCGAGCAGCTGACCATGGCCACTGATATGCTGGCCGTACTCGCCGGCCGAGAAATCCTGAACCTGATTCCCGGTGTGGTTTCGACGGAGGTGGATGCCCGTTTGTCCTTTGATACCGCCGGTACGCTCGAGCGCGCCCGCCGCCTTGTTGAGCTGTACGACAAGCAGGGCGTCGACACCAGTCGCGTACTGATCAAGATTGCTTCTACCTGGGAAGGCATCCGGGCCGCAGAGCAACTGGAGAAAGAAGGCATTCACTGCAACCTGACGTTGCTGTTTTCTTTCATTCAGGCCGCCGCCTGTGCCCAGGCCGGTGCATTCCTGATCTCGCCCTTTGTTGGTCGAATTCTGGACTGGCACCTGGCCAGCACTGGCCGGGACAGCTACCCGGCTGCAGAGGATCCGGGGGTGCTTTCGGTATCCCGTATCTACAATTACTACAAGGCCAACGGCTTTAAAACGGTGGTGATGGGCGCCAGTTTCCGGAACACCGGCGAAATTGAAATGCTGGCTGGCTGTGACCGCCTGACCATAAGCCCTACCCTGCTGCAGGAGTTGCAGGACGACCTGGGCGATCTGCCGCGTCGACTGGTCGCCGACACCGCCAGCTCACCGGATCAGTTTGGCACCATCGACGAGAAACTGTTCCGCTGGGAATCCAACGAGGACGCTATGGCTACCGAGAAGCTGGCCGATGGTATCCGCCGGTTCACAGCCGACCAGATTGAACTGGAGAACCGGGTCCGGCAGCTGGCCAGGGCGGCCTGACGCAGCGCCTCAAACCAAACACAGAAGTGGGACTGTCCGATCATGATCGAGCGCCTGAAAAAATTGTTTGCGGCACCGGAAGCTGAACGCGAGAAGCCCGATAACCATCAGCTCGCAGTTGCTGCCACGGCATTGATGGTTCAGCTTTCCCGTGTCGACCAGGATGAAGACGAGCGCGAACTGCAGGCCATTGTTGATGGCGCAGTAAAAGCACATCAGGTAACCCGGGCCGAAGCCGAGGAAATTCTGGAAGACGCCCTTAGCCACGCAGACGATGCCACGTCGCTCTATGAATTTACCGGCCAGATCAACGAGTACCTGGACCAGGAAGGAAAACAGGCCCTGCTCGAAAGTATCTGGCGCGTGGCCTTTGCGGACGGCCGCATCGACAAGTACGAAGAACACCTTATTCGCCGCATGGCAGACCTGCTGCATCTTAATCATCGGGAGTTCATGCAGGCGCGGCACCGGGCGCAAGACGCCGGTTCTTAAAAGGAGACAGCATGCTAGCGATTCTTCATCCGAATACCGCTCTGGACAGCGAAGAATACCGACAGACCATGCACTACCTCGAGAATCTCCCGAACGTGTCGGTTCGGGTTCATGAGGTTCAGGGCGCCACCCAGAGGCTGACCGAAATCTACCTTCTCGGGGACACCAAGCCCCTGAACAAGGAAGAGATCGAAGCCCTGCCTGCGGTCGAGCGGGCCATACGCATTTCGGACGACTACCGTATTCTTGGACGCCACCGGGACGATCGACGGCAAAGCGGCTTCACCTACAACGGTGTCGAGTTCAGTCAATCCAACCTGAACATCTTTGCCGGGCTGTGCGCGGTTGATGTGCCCGAACACGTCGACATGATGATGCAGGCCCTGGAAGACCATGGGGAAGTCTGCACACGAATGGGCGCTTACAAGCCGCGCACCAACCCCTATTCATTCCAGGGCCACGGCAAGGGCTGCCTCCCCTGGGTGTTTGAAAAGGCGGGTAAGCACGGCATCAAGGTGATCGCCATGGAGATCACTCATGAGAGCCACATTGAGGAAATCGACAACTGCCTCGAAAAGCTCGGCCGTCCCACCGGTGTAATGCTGCAGGTGGGCACCCGCAATACCCAGAACTTCGAGCTGCTCAAGGCCATTGGCCGCCAGAGTACCTATCCGGTACTGCTCAAACGCGGGTTCGGGATTACCCTGAATGAATCCCTCAACGCTGCCGAGTATCTGGCCAGCGAAGGCAACGCTAATGTCATCTTCTGCCTCAGGGGCATGAAAACCGAGGCCGGCCAGCCCCATCGGAACATGGTGGATTTCGCCCATGTGCCGGCAGTCAAGCGCCTCACCCGTATGCCAGTCTGTGTGGATCCTTCCCATTCGGTGGGCAGCCGCGAGCAGTCTCCAGACGGCATCCTTGATGTCATGCACGCGACCGCCCAGGGCGTCGTCGCCGGTGCCAACATGGTGCTCGTGGATTTCCACCCCAAGCCGGAAAGAGCCCTGGTGGACGGCCCCCAGGCCCTGCTGATGAACGAGCTGCCAGCGTACCTCGAAGACATACGCCTTTGCCACGACACCTGGAAGAAGCGCCAGGCCATTTACCAACGCCTGAAGGATGATGCAGCGGAATGATTGTCTACGGACACAGAGGCGCCAAGGGAGAAGCTCCCGAAAACACCCTTCCGGGGTTTACGCATGCCTACCGGCACGGTATCCGGCACTTCGAACTGGATCTCGTATTGTCAAAGGACGGCAAGCCAGTACTGGTGCACGACCTTTCGGTTGACCGCACGACCAGCCAGAAAGGCAGTATCAGTCAGTACACGGCTGCCGAACTGGCTGCCATGGATGCGCGAAGAAACACCAGCTCCTGGCCCACACCCACGGGAATTCCCGCGCTGGAAGACCTTCTGGACCGGTTCGACGACCTCGAACACCTGCAACTGGAAGTCAAAAAAGACACGCGTCAGCGCCTGAACATTCTCAGCAATCGCCTGACAGAGGTTATACAGCGACGCAATCTGTATCAGACGGTGGCCATAACCTCTTCCGACACCTGGTTTCTGAAACAGATCCGGCGGCGGAACAAGAACATCCGCATCGGCCTGGTCGCAGAGCGCAAATTCCCGCGCCCCTTGAGCATTGCGGGCCAACTCGGCTGTGAGTATCTCTGCATCAACTGGAAGCTTTGCTCGAAAGCGCTGGTTGAAAAAGCCCACCGAAAGGGCATGCACGTGTCCACCTGGACGGTGAACCGGATTCACGACATGTTGCAACTGGAAGAAATGGGCGTGGACAGCATCATCACTGACTATCCCACCAGCACCCGCATATTCTTCGACAACAGGGCCAGGTCAGCTCTGTCACTGCCACAGAGTCACGCAGGCGTCTCCGCCAGTAAAGAGGCCCTGTCAGCGGGCTGAATTCGGGATATGGAAGGTTAAGCCGGGGTCAGTTGAAGGCTTTCTTCTGACCCCTCGTGCGGTCTGCCCCGTTAAAAGATCCGGTTCAGACCGTTCAACGCCGCAACACGGTAGGCTTCCGCCATGGTCGGATAGTTGAACGTGGTATTGATGAAGTAGTTCAGAGAGTTGGCCTCTCCTTCCTGATTCATGATCGCCTGGCCGATGTGGACGATTTCCGCCGCCTGGTCACCGAAACAGTGGATACCCAGAATCTGACGGGTCTCCCGGTGAAACAGGATTTTCAGCATGCCTACCGCTTCTCCGGTAATCTGGGCACGGGCGAGATCCTTGAAGAACGCCTGTCCAACCTCGTAAGGCACCTTGGCTTCCGTCAGTTCGCGCTCGGTTTTACCAACGGAACTGATTTCCGGAATGGTGTAGATCCCGGTCGGCACATCCGACACAAAGCGGAAGTATGCGTCATCCACAATATCCGAGGATGCAGAGCGGCCCTGGTCATAAGCGGCGCTTGCCAGGCTTGGCCAGCCGATCACGTCGCCCGCCGCGTAGATGTTGTCCACTTCGGTGCGATAGTGCTCGTCAACGGCCAGTTGCCCACGACCATTGGGTTCCAGACCGATATTTTCGAGGCCCAGCTTCTCGGTGTTCCCGCTGCGACCATTGCACCACAGGAATGCATCCGCACGGATTTTCTTGCCCGATTGAAGCGACAACACCACACCGTGGTCGTCGCCCACAACCGACTCATACTGCTCGTTGTGGCGAACCAGAACGCCATTATTCCGCAGGTGGTAACTCAGGGCGTCGGAGATCTCGTCATCCAGGAAGGACAACAGCCGGCTACCCGGGTTGATCAGGTCGACTTTTACACCCAGGCCCGCAAAGATCGAGGCATACTCTGACCCTATGACGCCAGCGCCATAAATAATCAGTGTACGAGGCGTGTGAGACAGGTTCAGAATGGTGTCGGAGTTATAGATACGGTGATGACGGAAGTCCACATCGGGTGGCAGGTAGGGCCTGGAACCGGTGGCAATGATCGCCTGCTTGAAGTGCAGCGTCTCGGAGGACTTGCTACCCCGGACTTCTATGCGGTTCTGGTCGACAAAAAAGGCCCGGCCGTTTATCAGATCCACGCGATTGCGAGAGTAGAACTGCGTCCGGAGCTTGACCTGCTTGCCGATGACTTTCTGGGCATTCTGAAGCACGCGCGGGAAAGAGAACCACCGAGGCTCCCCGATATCCCGGAACATCTGATTGGTGTTGAACGTAATGATCTGTTTGACGGAGTGGCGCAGCGCCTTGGAAGGAATGGTGCCCCAGTGGGTGCAGTTCCCGCCAACGGTAGGCTTGTCTTCGATGATCGCGACACGCTTGCCGTGTTTCGTCGCATTCATCGCCGCGCCTTCGCCGGACGGACCGGCGCCGATAACGACGACGTCGTAATGATGTTCTGCCATGCGCGCAGTGACTCCTTATCTACGTCGTGAAAAGATGGTTGTAATTGTCAAAACAGATCAGTGCTTGCTGGCCTTGCTGGCGTCGTAAGCCAGAGCCTCGGGCTCTTTACCCTCGTTGGCCAACCGTTCGTTTTCTTCTTCGCACTTCTGGGTATTACCACCGCAGATATCACAGGACTGGCTGATACCGAGCGCGCCAATCCCGCCGCAGGTTCCGCTGATGGGCTTGCGCCCGAGGATCACGCCGATAGACATGGCTGCAACCAGCAAAACCACGATGAAAAGAACCAAAAGAAAGGTACCCATGTTGCCCTCCCCTCATTGAGTCACGTAGGACGAAAAGGCCGGCGTCTGGTGCGTCTCGAAGCCTTCATCCGTCCTGACAATAAAATAGGCCGGGATATTTTCCCTTACCGCGAGCTCATTTGCCCGCTCGTAGCCCATCACATTAAAACCGGTTGCCAGAGCATCTGCCGTCATACAATCGTCCGCGATAACGGTTACTGATGCCAGCTTGTGAGCAATTGGCTCACCCGTTTCAGGGTCTATTGTATGGGAATACCGACGCCCTTCCGATTCGTAATAATTACGATAATCACCAGATGTTGCCATAGCACGCGATTCCAGCGCCACCACGCGGTTTACCGCGCGCCCTTCGGCCATCGGCTGTTCTATGGCCAGTCGCCAGGTGCTGCCATCAGGTTTACGGCCATTGACGCTAACCTCTCCGCCAATCTCCACCAGGTACGCCTCCACGCCTTCGCTCTCAAGAAAACGGGCAACCGCATCTACACCGTATCCCTTGGCGATAGCCGACAGATCCACATATTGCGGTGGTGTCGCACGCACGGCGGGCGGATCGACCCGCAGCTCGAGCTTCTCGAAGCCAGTGGCGGCAAGAGCCCTGGAGAGAGATTCTTCTGACGGAATCTGCTCCGGGCGCGCCTCGGGGCCGAACCCCCAAAGATTCACCACCGGGCCGATGGTCACATCAAAGGCACCAGCGGTCATCGTTGAGATCTCTTCAGCCTTCTGAAGAACACGGAGCAAGCCCGCTGACACCGGAACCCACTCGGATTGATCGGATCGTTGATTGAAACGGGACAGCTCCGAATCCTCGCGCCAGGTCGACATTGACGCATCAACCCCTTCGAGCACCTCATCAATACCGCTGGCCAGAGTTTCAAGCCTCTCCTGATCCTCGGTCAATACGACATTAATGTGGTAGCTGGTGCCGAAGACAGGTCCGGAGATTTCCCAGATTTTTTCCTCTGGCTCAAACGAACAACCCGCCAGAACGGCAAAGGCCAGCGCTGTAAAAGCGCTGGCCAGGGCCACCCTGGCGGGTCGTACCATGCTGAATGTCATCAGAACTGCTTAGCCTCCAAAGTCATCCAGCATGATGTTTTCATCCTCTACACCCAGATCTTTCAGCATCTTGATGCAGGACGCGTTCATGATTGGGGGCCCACACATGTAGTACTCACAGTCTTCCGGAGCCGGATGGTCCTTCAGATAGTTCTCGTACAATACGTTGTGGATAAACCCTGTGGGGCCTTCCCAGTTATCTTCCGGCAGTGCGTCGGAAAGAGCTACGTGCCACTCGAAGTTATCGTTCTCTTCCTGTAGCCCGTCGAAATCTTCCACGTAGAACATCTCGCGAACACTGCGCGCACCATACCAGAAGCTGATCTTGCGCTTGGAATTAAGGCGCTTGAGCTGATCAAAGATATGGGAACGCATGGGCGCCATGCCGGCACCACCACCGATGAAGACCATTTCCGCGTCAGTCTTCTTGGCGAAGAACTCACCGAACGGTCCCATCACGGTCACCTTGTCTCCTGGCTTCAGGTTGAACACATAGCTCGACATGATGCCAGGGTTATGGTCCGTGCCCGGAGGCGGCGTAGCGATACGAATGTTGAACTTGAGAACACCCTTTTCTTCCGGATAGTTCGCCATGGAATAGGCCCGGATGGTCTCTTCCTTGTTGACCGCCTTGTAGCGCCAGATGTTGTGCTTGTCCCAGTCCTCGTGGAACTCTTCCTCGATGTCGAAATCCTTGAAGTCGATTTCGTAGGGAGGGCACTCAAGCTGAACATAACCGCCGGCACGGAAGTCCACTTCCTCACCTTCAGGCAGCTTGAGTACGAGTTCTTTGATGAAGGTAGCCACGTTGTGGTTGGAGACAACCTCACATTCCCACTTCTTCACGCCGAAGAATTCCTCCGGCACTTCCACCTTCATATCCTGTTTGACAGGAACCTGACAGGACAGGCGCCAGCCTTCTTTCTCTTCACGGTTGGTGAAGTGGGTCTTCTCTGTTGGCAGCATCGCACCGCCGCCTTCCAGAACCTTGCACTTGCACTGGGCGCAAGTACCGCCGCCACCACAGGCAGAAGACAAGAAAATACCACTGTTTGCCAGAGTACCGAGCAGCTTGCCGCCGGCTTCGGTCTTCAGCGTGTGTTCTGGATCATCGTTGATCTCAATGGTCACATCACCGGTGCTTACCAGCCTGGACCGGGCCGCAAGAATCACTGCGACCAGGGCCAGAACGATAACGGTGAACATGACCACGCCGAGAATAATTTCTGTATTCATGGTCTCGCCTTTTCGTTAAACCGAATCACCGGGTGAATTACAGTGAGATACCGGAGAAGGACATGAAGCCCAGGGACATCAGACCAACAGTAATGAAGGTGATACCCAGGCCACGCAGGCCTTCCGGAACGTCACTGTACTTCAGCTTCTCGCGGATACCCGCCAGGGCAATGATTGCCAGTGCCCAGCCGAGGCCGGCACCAAAGCCGTAAACCACACTCTCGCCGAAGGTGTAGTCACGCTCAACCATGAACAGCGAGGCACCAAGGATGGCGCAGTTCACCGTAATCAGTGGCAGGAATACACCCAGAGCGGCATAGAGCGCCGGTATGTACTTGTCCAGAACCATTTCCATGATCTGGACGATGGCCGCGATTACACCGATATACGTCAGCAATCCGAGAAAGCTCAGGTCGACATTCGGCAAGCCTGCCCAATCCAGGGCGCCTTCACGAAGGATGGTGTTGTACAGCAGGTTATTCACCGGCACGGTTACGGTCAGCACCACAACAACGGCAATGCCAAGCCCCGTCGCAGCCTCGATCTTCTTGGAGATGGCCAGGAAGGTACACATCCCGAGGAAGAACGCCAGAGCCATGTTTTCAACGAAAACGGCCTTCAGAATCAGACTGATATAGTGTTCCATCAGAAGGCCTCCTTGGCAACATGACGTGACATTTTGTAGTCCGGCTCTTCAACCTGCTCCGGCTTCCAGGTCCGCAGACCCCAGATGGCCAGGCCGATAATGAAGAACGCGCTCGGAGGCAGCAGCAACAATCCGTTCGGGATGTACCAGCCGCCCTCGTTGACCACCGGCATCAGGGACACGCCGAACAGGGAACCGGCACCCAGCAGTTCACGGAAGAAGGCAACAAAGATCAGGAGCACGGAGTAGCCCAGACCGTTACCAACGCCGTCCAGGAAGCTCAGCCAGGGGCCGTTCTTCATGGCGAAGCCTTCCGCGCGGCCCATGACGATACAGTTGGTGATAATCAGACCAACAAACACCGACAGCTGCTTGGAAATCTCGTAAGCATAAGCCTTGAGTACCTGATCAACCACGATTACCAGTGAGGCGATGATGGTCATCTGTACGATGATCCGGATACTGCCCGGAATCTGGGTACGTACCAGCGACACTGCGAGGTTGGAAAATGCGGTAACGGCAATAACCGCTGCACACATAACAAGAGTAACGTTCATGCTGGTGGTTACCGCCAGCGCTGAACAGATGCCCAGAATCTGCAGGGCAATCGGGTTATTGCTGAAGATCGGTTCGAAGAGAACCTGTTTGGCTGATGCATCTGCCATGATCAGACCTCCCCTTCACGAAGTTTTTGCAGGAACGGCGCGTACCCGCGGTCGCCCATCCAGTAGTTGACCAGTTGCTCAACGCCGCGGCTTGTCAGCGTAGCACCAGACAGAGCATCAACCTTGTGCTCCTTGTCCTGCGCGTCGGCGCCAACACCGCCCTTGACCAGTCGCACCTGGGGCTCGGAACGGTCTTCGTTGTAGACCTCCTTGCCAACCCACTGGCGCTTCCAGCGCGGGTTGTCCACTTCGCCACCAAGCCCCGGGGTTTCTGCGTGCGCATAGAAACCCAGACCTTCGATGGTGTTCAGGTCACCCTCAAGAGAAATGAAGCCATACAGCGTGGACCAGAGCCCGTAGCCGTGGATCGGAAGAACCACGCGGTTGATCTGGCCGTTCTCGCTCATGGTGTAAACCTTGGCAACATTCGGACGACGCTTGATGCCGGCCTTGTCTTCCGAAGAAGGAATGTTGGTGGACATCTGCGGATCAGAAGCAGCCTTGTACATGTCGTACTTCATGGGATCCTGGACACCCACGTCGGACGGCTCGACAAATTCACCGGTATCGAGGTCGACAAGGCGAACATCAAAACGAGCGAACGCATCTTCGATCTGCTCGGCACTGGAGCCAGACTCCAGCATGCCTGCAGCAGAGAGGATGTTGGTCTTGATATCCAGATTCTGGTTCTGGATCTGGGCCGGCCGGAGCAGAACCGCTGCAGTGGACACCACCACAGAGAAGGCAATACTCAGAACCAGCGCAACAACAAGCGTGCGGGAGACGGTTTCTTTAGCTTTAGCCACGAGCAAGCCTCCGTTTGATGTTGGCCTGGACCACGTAATGATCCATCAGCGGCGCAAACAGGTTGGCGAACAGAATCGCCAGCATGATGCCCTCGGGGAAGGCCGGGTTGATGACACGGATCAGGATGGTCATGACGCCCACCAGAATGCCGAAACACCAGCGTCCGGTGTTGGTCATCGCCGCAGACACCGGGTCGGTTGCCATGAACATCATACCGAAGGCAAAACCGCCCATAACCAGATGCCAATGCGCAGGAATTGCGAACATCGGGTTGGTTTCGGATCCGATGATATTCAACAGCAGGGACATGCCGATCATACCAATCAGCACGCCGCCGACAATCCGGTAACTGGCAATCTTCATGACCAGCAGTATCAGACCACCTATCAGAACCGCCAGGGTCGAAGTTTCACCCATAGAGCCCTGAATGGTTCCCACGAAAGCGCTCATCCAGCCAATCTGGGTTTCCAGGGCTTCCAGACCACCACTTGCGGCCCAGCTCAACGCGGTAGCACCACTGAAACCGTCAACCGCGGTCCAGACAGTGTCACCGGAGATCTGCGCCGGGTAGGCAAAGTAGAGGAATGCGCGACCTGTCAGCGCCGGGTTCAGGAAGTTCTTGCCGGTACCGCCAAACACTTCCTTGCCGATAACCACACCGAAGGTGATACCCAGTGCCACCTGCCACAGCGGAATGGTGGGCGGGCAGATCAGGGCAAAAAGAACCGATGTAACGAAGAAACCCTCGTTTACCTCGTGACGACGCACGGTGGCGAACAGGACTTCCCAGAAACCACCAACCACGAAGGTCACGAAGTAGATGGGGACGAAGTACGCCATACCGTAAACGAAGTTATCCCATACGCCAGCACCGGCACCGGTGATGGCTAGTGCCTGAATGAAGGCAGTCCGCAGGCCGCCGTCGGCAACCATGGCGTCCGGGTTGGACGCGAGGAAGCTGTTGGCCTGGAAGCCGATGTTCCACATACCGAAGAACATCGCCGGGAAAGTACACAGCCACACGGTAATCATGATGCGTTTGAGGTCGACGCCGTCGCGCACATGAGCGGTTGTGGAGGTTACTTTGCCGGGGGTGTAGAAAATGGTATCCACGGCTTCGTACAACGCATACCAGCGCTCGTACTTGCCACCCTTTTCAAAGTGATGCTCGATTCCATCGAGAAACTGTCTGATAGCCATCGTATTAGCCCTCGATCTCGATTCGGGTCAGGTTCTCGCGGAGAATCGGACCATATTCATATTTGCCCGGGCACACGAACGTGCACAGCGCCAGATCTTCTTCATCCAGCTCAAGCGCTCCGAGCTTCTGTGCCATCTCGGTGTCACCGACAATCAGCGAACGCAGCAGCTGCGTCGGAAGAATGTCCAGAGGCATGATCTGCTCGTAGGCGCCAACCGGAACCATTGCCCGCTCACTACCATTGGTAGTGGTGGTAAAGTTGAAAAGCTTTCCGCTGGTCAGCTTGGACAGGTAAATGTTCAGCACCGAGAACCGGTTCGGGCCCGGAGACAGCCATCCCATGAACTCGCGCTTGTTGCCCTCTTCAAGTACGGATACCTGGTTGGCAAAGCGGCCAAGGTAGGCGCAGGGGCCATCGCCGCGGCGACCACCGAACACAGAACCCGAAATCGGCCGGATCTCACAATCTGTGGCAACTTCGCCCTCCAGAAGTTCCTCGAGGCTGGCACCCAGACGGGTACGAACCAGGCGCGGCTTCAGGGCCTTGGGACCACCAATCGCGACAATACGCTCCACCGGCACTTCTCCGGATTCGAACAGTTTGGCGATGTCGATGACGTCCTGATAATTGATGCTCCAGACCGTCTTGCTGCCGGATACGGGATCCAGATGATGGATGTGGGTACCAACGTTGCCTGCCGGATGCTTGCCATCAAACTGGTGCACCTCAACATCGTCGGATTTGGGTACCGCCACGTTGGATCCGGGCTTGCCGGTAACAAACACTTTGCCCGTGGTCAGCTTGGTGAGAAGCGTGAGGCCTTTTTCAAACGCCTGGCTGTTCTCGCCAATGATCACCGTCGGGTCCGCCGCCAGCGGGTTAGTGTCCATCACCGACACGAAAATGGAGTGAGGGGCGGAGTCGATCTCGGGGACCTTGCTGTAGGGGCGCGTCTTGAATGCCGTCCACAAACCGGATTCCACAAGATTATCAACCACCTGCTGGCGTTCCAGGCCGGCAAGATCCGCTTCGCTGTAGCGGGCAAATGTCTCAGCCTCGTCGCCATCGATTTCGATAACGATCGACTGGAATACCCGACGCTCACCGCGGTTAATCTCTTTCACCACGCCCGCGGCGGGTGAAGTATAACGAACGCCTTCGGTCTTCTTGTCCGTGAACAGCAGCGTACCGCGCTTGACACGGTCTCCCTCTTTCACAGCCATCGTCGGCTTCATGCCGATGTAGTCAAAACCGATCAACGCCACGTGGCGAACGGGTTTGCCGTCTGTAATGGTCTGTTC
>Ga0070724_10001077_pt1 | contig 17145 bp, 14 predicted proteins | sample tdDd001_FD_67278 | JGI IMG/M metagenome (GOLD analysis project Ga0070724, IMG submission 67278) | Marine sediment microbial communities from the Atlantic coast under amendment with organic carbon and nitrate - tdDd00.1 | ecosystem: Environmental > Aquatic > Marine > Coastal > Sediment | place... | reverse complement strand
CTCACTAAAGACATTGATGACGACTTTTGCGAGATGATGGTCTTCATTTTGTAAATATTGTTGTATTGTCTCCAGTGCAATTTCTGAAGCCATTTCAATCGATACTCCGTATACACCTGTTGAAATAGAGCAAAATACCAGTGTCCTTATATCCTCATAAGAGGCTACGGCTTCCAAAATCGAAAGATAACAGTGTCTCAGCCCTTGGCGTATTTCATCATCCCCGCCTGCAGTTATGGTATGTCTATTAGGACCAACTGTATGAACAACATAGGATGACGGCAAATGATATCCCTTTGTCACTTTCGCCAGCCCCACTGGTTCATCATGCCCCTGCGTCACCATCAAAGAATGACACTCGTTTCTTAAGTGTAAGCCTGCGGCCATATGAATGGCATTGTCTATGCACCGATGACCGGGAATAAAACAGCCTAACATTTTTTCGTTTGCTGCATTCACAATGGCATCCGCTTGAATTGTCGTTATATCACCCTGATAGATATAAACATTCTCCATTAACTTCTCGTTTATATCATCTACTGAGATAACAACCTTTGACGCTGATTTTTCTAGTAAATATCGAGTTTCTGCTTGATAATAGTCATCACTTAACTCTGACGGAACCGATATTGTCCTTAAGGCATCCAGCAGTTCTTCCTGCTCCGGCAACGTTTGTGGTATCGGCATTGCCAAATTGTTCATTGCAATTAACTCCTCAATCATTCTGATAATACTCATAGAAACACCTCCCTATCTTCTATGTATAAAAGGCTAGGTGATAGAACATCACCCAGCACTTTGCATAACTATATTATGTCTACTTAATTAAAATTTGCCGTTTTCATTCATCCAAGTTGATTCGTCAGCAATCGGTTCAATGACATCCCAGTGTTCAACGATTTTTCCATCTTCAACTCTAAACAAGTCGTAGAATGACACATGCTCTCCTAAGAATTCACCTTCACTTGCAGCTAAGACAAAGTTTCCATGACCAAATACAAAGTGATTCTCAGAGTATACCATTGGCATACCAGCCTCTGCTAGTGCTGCAAGGGCTGCGCCAAGACCATCTAAGCCATCCGCAACACCAGTGTTATGTTGTAAGTACTCTTTTGTGCTCACGTACTCAGTGATTTTTTCTGGCGCGCCGCCCATTAAGACGTCATTTACGAATCCTTTGACCAACGCCTTATTTGCTTTGGTTTGATCAACATCTGCAAGTTCAGCCGTACCGTCTAATTGACTTCTACCTGACGGATTAAGGTCTTCTGCCATAGGTGTCAAGTTATCCCAATGCTCAACGATTAGTCCCTCTTCAAATCTAAAGATGTCAAATCCAACTTTTGGTCCAAAGAAGTTGTACTCATTATGCATAATGACATAATCACCATCTTCAAAGACTCTGATATTCTTCCCATATGATCCTTCCGGCAATTGAGAAAGCAATGCACCAAATCCTGCAAGGCCATCAGCTACCCCTAAATTATGCTGAATGTATTTGTTCGGATTCACATATCCAGCAGGTTCAGTGTTTGTTGTTCCTATACTTTCTATTAATGCTACCGCTTTGTCAGCATTAGAAAGTACTGTCGTCTCGTCTGATACCTTTAATGTCTGATTCACATAAATCAAATCTCTATCGTCAATATCATTCAATTGTACAAGTGCATCTACTGTCGTATTGTTTGCTTTAGCAATCTTCCATAGCATGTCGCCTTCTTTTATGACATACGTGCCTGCAAACGCAGACCCTATAGAACTAACGATTAGCAATCCTACCATCATACATACCATCATTTTTTTCATTTCAATCTCTCCCTATTCATTTAATCTTTTGTGTGGCCCATCACTTAACTTAACTTCAGTTTAGCACCTGACCATTCGAATACGAATGTTAAAGAAGGCGGAATTCTTATCAAAATGAAACATTTCCCCACATATCAATAAGCGCATCGACAAAATTGAGTTGAATGATTGTTAAATTCGCGTAACAATTAGAAGTTGTACCAGTTATTCGCCAAATTGATATTGAATCCATATACAAACGTAATACCAATAATTTTGTCAGTAAATAATCTAACAACATGTAAACTTATTAACGAATCGTAACAATCGCATTCTGCCCATTAACAATTTGTGAACAAAGCGTAACAATCATAGACATTTCTTACGAGTGTTGTTATACTAATGTAAGTTTGTCAGAAAATTAACAGGAGGACGTTATGACATTTAAATTACCAGTATATAAACAACCGGATTTTTCGAAAGAACTATTTACAAGTGCACCAAACGCAAAAATAGAAGAAGCACCACAAGATGGTGTTGTACCAGAAGGCTATCATGCAATGAGCATGTATCCTGAATACTTTAAAATAGACGGCAAATGGGTATTACCTCAACAAAGTCGAATGGACTGTGTTGCAGTTGTTCGCTCATCAGAAGATATCGATATTGTTGAATTTAGAAATGTAAAAGCCGGCGACAAAGTTGTTCTTGGTAGAACCGAGGATGCATCAGAAGGTATTTACTTATACAATAAAGGATTTTTTAAGGAAGAATCGGATCATGAGGCTTTCTCATTTAGAAGTGGTCGTAGTAGAGAAACCGCTTACTCGAAGGACTACGATGATTTATATGACTTATTAGAATATGAAAAAGCAAACGATGGTTATGTTGTCTGGGTGCTAGGACCAGCTGTTTCATTTGATAAAGATTCAAGAGATGCCGTTCAAGGTCTAGTAGAAAAAGGTTATGTTCAAGCACTACTAGCTGGTAACGCTCTGGCGACTCATGATTTAGAAGCAGGCTACATGAACACTGCTCTTGGACAGGATATCTATACACAAGAATCAAAACCTCATGGTCACTATAACCATTTAGATTTACTGAACAGAGTACGTTCTTATGGCTCTATTCCAGCATTTCTTGATGGAGAAAAAATAGATAACGGCATAATGGCAAGTTGTGTAAAACACGACGTTCCATTTGTATTATCAAGTTCAATCCGTGACGACGGTCCTTTGCCAGAAGTTGTTCATTCAGCTTATGAAGCACAGGATGCTATGCGTTACCACGCAAGAAAAGCAACTACGCTTATTTGCTTAGCAACACAATTACACACAATTGCCACTGGTAACATGACGCCATCGTACATGGTAAAAGACGGCAATGTAAGAAGTGTGTTCATCTATGCGGTAGACATCTCTGAATTCGTAGTCAACAAACTTAAAGACCGTGGAACATTGGAAGTAAAAACACTTGTAACCAATGTACAAGATTTTGTAACACACTTAAATAAGAGTTTGAAATAACAATAAAAGCTCATCTATCAGACCCTATAGTCTGACAGATGAGCTTTTTTAATAAAGTAATTAGAGTCTTGCCTTTCCAATAGCTAACATATATCCATTTTTACCTTTTTCTTTCATTTCATATAAAGCCTTGTCCGCTGATTCGTATAGTTCTTTGCGCGTCTCTCCGTTATTGGGATAAAGTGCAATCCCTACACTAATTGATAATTTCACACCACATTTTAATGGATCTATGATTGCTAATTGTAATTGATCCATGCTTTCTAAAAGCCTGTACTTAGACTCAATGTTTTCAACACATACGATGAATTCATCACCGCCATAACGACCAATGACAGAATGCTCAGCAAATAAATTTTGAAGTATTGTTCCAAATTCTTTTAACACTTCATCACCCATTAAATGACCCATCTCATCGTTTATTTTCTTAAAATCATCAATATCAATAAAGGCTATTGCAAATGGCGGACTATCCTTTTGAATTTTTTCCTCTACAAACTCATCAAATGATGAACGATTCAAGGAGCCTGTCATTTTATCGATAGTGGACATCTCCTTTAAGCGCTCTTCTCTTGATTTTGCATCATGAATGTCCCTAATCAATAGAGTCGCAACATTTCCTTTTGGAACAATTTTATAACTATACCAACGCATTTCCTTTGATTCAATTATTTCAAGACCCGTAAATTCTATACACCTGTGCAGCAATATATATTCTATTGATGTTTTCTGAGTAAACTCATCCATAGATATTTCACTTACATATGTTCTCTTATATTCCTTCATTAACTCATAATAATTCTTATATGAATCAAGGCTTATGCAAACTCTATCAAAACCAGTTTTCCTAATAATATTCCCTGTATCTATTTCAAAACATAACACAAAGTCATATATCTCTTCTAAAATGTACCAAAACTCACTATTTGCCACTTCATATTCCGTTTTTTTCATTAGCATCACCATCTATCCTTATATCAATAACATTATACTTTATATATGCCCATTAATACAGTTAGGATACCAAAATAAAAACCTCTAGCGCTCAGTGCACTAGAGGTTTTAACATTTCTAACAGCTAGAATAGCTTATATTTTATGCTTCTGTGTACTCTCTTGCCTCTTCCTCACCACGTAAGACACGAAGGGTACCATAGGCAAGGGATTCCAGTTCATTTTCACCTGCCATTATTTCGACTGGTCCGATGAATTTTACACGCTCTGTGATCCACTCAGTAGTCATCTTCGAGTAAGCGATTCCACCAGTAATAACGATGGCATCTACTTTTCCACTAAGAACTGTGGCCATTTCTCCGATGCCCTTGGCAATTTGATAACTCATAGCTTCATAGACAAGTTTTGCTTCTTCATTACCCTCAGCAATCATTTTTTCGACGTCTCTGGCATCAAGTGTTCCAAGATATGCACCAATACCACCTTTACCACGAAGCATTTTCTTCATCGTGCCTCTTTCAAATTCTCCAGAATAACAATGGTCGATGAGTTTATTACATGGGACTCTGCCTGCTCTTTCAGGCGAGAAAGGACCTTCATCATCTGAAACGATATCTACCATCTTCCCTTGCTCATGAGCTGACAACGAAATACCACCGCCTAGATGGGCAACGATAAAGTTCATTTCCTCATACTTCTTACCGTACTTCTCTGCTACCTTATGAGCCATTGCTCTTGAATTCAAGGCATGGGAGAAACTTGCTCTCTTAATCAGCGGCATACCAGAGATTCTTGCAATGTCGTTTAATTCATCTACTGCAACCGAATCATAGATAAATGACGGCAATCCTTGAGGTGTTGCTATCTCATATGCAATCAGCGCCCCTAAATTGGATGCATGTTCTATTACCGGTCTGTTCTTCAATCTATCGACCATCAACTCATTGACTTTATAAGCGCCCGATTTTACAGGTGGCAAAAGACCACCACGGCCTACTACAGCCGAAAGTTCTTCAACTTTCACGCCATGGTCTTCTAGGCATGATAAAATTACTTCTTTTCTAAAATCAAATTGATCTTGTACATGTTCAAACTTTTGAATTTCATCGACTGGATGGTCAAGGTTTTCCACAAATACCTCATTTTCATTGTCATAAAGAGCAACCTTTGTGGACGTTGACCCAGGATTAATTGCTAAAACTTTCATTTACTTCCCCCTCATTATTCTTGTACTTATTCTTAAGCTGTCGCTACAGTAGAGTTTTGTTTTCGTTTTGCAATTGTTAATATCAATCCTAATGCAATGGACAACATTGCAGCAGCTAGAATTCTGTATTCACCCGGTAAAAGGAATGTCAACGTATGTGCAGGCACCCAGAAAAACGGTACTGTTTTACATACAACGAATGTCCAGAAACTTGATGTATCAATATGGTTTACTACATTGCCTAACGAAAGATCCTTTTCACCTGCATGTTTTAAATCTAAATACATATCACTGATTCTATGGGCATACATAAAAGTCGGTGCAAATGTTGTATTCATCAATAATGATGTAAAAAATGCAAATGCCAATGGTGCATCACCACCTGGAAGTAAGCCCTTAGATAATAAGGCTGTAGTGCCTGTTGCATACACTGTGAAGATCATCGTGATCAAAATACCAAATAGGCCCCAAATGACTGCTCTAAGCATAAAGAAGCTTGCAAATCTCCAACCGCCGGATCCTACACGTACAGCCAACAGTTCTCCCATTGAAGCAAGCAGTGCAAATTTGATAAAGCCACCGAGTAGCGCATGGGCAGATGTAAATCCTATAAACGCTTCTCTAGTGCTTGGCACTGCTAAAATACCGACGAATGCTAAAAATATAGCACCCCAAATAAAATCACCTTTTTTCATAATACCCTCTTCCTTAAAATTAAGCCCCACAATAGTGGGGCTATTCATTATACCAATGTCATACCAAGTTTAATGGCTTCTTTGTTTAACTCAATGAATTTAGGTTTTACATTGTCAGCAATAATTTGATCCCAGTCAATCGACTCAAGACCCATTGACTTGATAACTGTTCCTAATAAAATAACGTTCATTACTTTAGCGTTTCCAAGCTTTACTGCTTTTTCAGCAGCATTGATGACTTTTGCACTAGCTGTTTCAATCAAGTACTCGTTAACCCCTTCAGGATAGTCCACTTTTCCATTAAGAATTGGCATTGAATCAATTTGAAAATCATTGACTACGATTTGTCCACCTGGCTTAAGATACTCCAACCAGCGAAGTGCTTCCATCTTTTCAAAAGACACTAGGAAATCTGCACCACCTATTTCAATGACTGGCGACTGTACTTCATCGCCGTATCTTACCTGAGACGAAACAGAGCCACCACGTTGACTCATGCCGTGAATTTCACTCATTTTTACATCATAACCAGCTTCCATCAAACCAGTCGTCAACAGTTTTGAAGCAAGGATTGTTCCTTGACCACCTACGCCTACTAATAATATAGATTTTGTCATTTATTTTTCCTCCTTGCTGATCGCGTCTACTGGGCATGTTTGAAGACAAACTGTACAAGCAACACAATCGTTCTTATTGATAGACGCTTTCTTCGTTGTCTTATCAAATGATAACGCTGGACAGCCCGTCTTGATACACTTTCTACAGCCGATACATTTTTCATGATCAATTACACAGTTTGTACTAAATGCTTGTGGGAATTCCTCTCTGTCTTCATCAGAGAATTTCTTAAGAACGCATGGCCATCTCGTAATGATGACAGAAGGTTCATCTAATGCATAGGCCCAATCCAATGCCGCTTTCATCTCATCTAATTTATTTGGATCAACAGTTTTAACATGTTCAATGCCAAGCGCTCTTACAATTGGCTCGATTTCTACAACCTTCGTTGGCATACCCTGTGCAGTATAACCTGTTCCTGGATTTTCTTGATGGCCAGTCATCCCTGTAATTCTGTTATCCAAGATGACATTGATTGTATTACTTCTGTTGTATACAGTGTTAAGTAACGAGTTCATGCCCGTATGGAAGAACGTCGAATCCCCTAACATTGTTACCACACGCATGTCGTTGCCGTCTTTCATATTGAATACTTTTTGTGCACCGTATCCAGCCGATATAGAAGCACCCATACAAATCGATAAATCCATTGCGTTGTACGGTTCCGCAAATCCAAGTGAGTAACATCCGATGTCACCTGAAATCACTGTGTTCTTTCTCTTAGCAATTTCGTAGAAGAAGCCTCTATGCGGGCAACCAGCACATAGTGTTGGCGGTCTGCCAACGACCTTATCCTTCTCATAAGTGATGGTAGGCAATGTTTCACCAAACATCGCCTCGCGAATAACATCAGGTGTCATTTCGCCTGTTACCGGGAATGTATCTCTGCCGTGGCACATGATACCAGCAGCTTTTAATTCAGTCTCCATTAACGGATCATTTTCTTCAATAACATATAAGGTGTCCACTTTTTCAGCAAAAGCCTTCATTTTATCCATTGGTAAGGGATAAGAGAATCCTACCTTGAAGTAAGAGGCGTCTTTACCGAATACTTCCTTTGCAAATCTATATGGCGTACCTGACGCAATGATACCGATCTTCGTGTTGTTGATTTCCTCATAATTTAAAGGAGAATCATTAGAATAAACTTCCATCTCCTTATGCATTCTATCAACCTTCAAACGTAAATCTCTTCCATGAGCTGGTACAGGTACGTTTTTCTTAACGTTTTTAACATATGGCTTGATACCGACTTCTTTTCTATCGAAACACTCTACAATCCCTTTGGAATGGGCAATTCGTGTCGTAATTCTAAACAATACCGGCGCATCGTATTTTTCGCTGATTTCAAATGCTTCGACAATCATATCTTTAGCTTCTTGAGAATCTGATGGTTCAAACATTGGCATCTTGGCGAAACGGGCGATGTTTCTATTGTCTTGCTCGTTTTGTGATGAGTGCATGCCAGGTTCGTCAGCTGATACCAGCACCATCCCGCCATTAACACCCATATAGGCATATGTAAACAGTGGATCCGCCGCTACATTGACACCAACGTGCTTCATTGACGATATCGATCTTGCGCCTGCAAGGGAAGCACCGATTGCAGCTTCAAGTGCCACTTTTTCATTTGGTGCCCACTCAGCAACAATATCTTCTTTATATGTAGCAATATTTTCTAATATTTCTGTACTTGGTGTCCCTGGATAGGCACAAGCAAATTTCACGCCTGCTTCATACGCACCACGGGCAATCGCTTCATTTCCTGTAAACAATTTTTTCATAGTTAATCTCCTTGTTAAGTTTATAGATTCCTCATTCGTCTATTAATAAAGCAAAATCAGTGCCAACTCCAAAAAAATATGAAAAGCAGGTATTCACCTGCTTTCAAGACATTTATTGTATAACTCCCCTACCAAACAACGTTCACTTTAGTTAACACTATGTTCACAAAGCGAAACACATCATTTGCTGGTTTTTTTCCAAAGCGCTGTACGACTGATCCCTAAAACATCTGCAACCTGTGTTTTGTTCATGCCAGTGTCGAGGAGTTGTTTGATAATCCTGTCTTCTACGAGCTGATGAATATCTTTCAGATCAATATTGTAATGTTCAAGTTCAGCAGGTGTATCAATTTCATCAATCATTTGCTCAGATAATTCCAATGCATCAAAGAGCACATAGCGCTCACACACATTTTTTAATTCTCTGATATTACCTGGCCAGGAGTATTCTTCAAGCTGCTTTTTTTCAATCTCATCCGGCCATCTTATGTCCTTGTCTGGTAATGCTTCTCTCAAGAAGTGTTCAAATAGGGGATAGACGTCCTTCACCCGTTCGCGTAGTGGTGGTAGATGAAGTTCCAAACTATTCAGTCGATAGAATAGATCTTTTCTAAATCTATCTTTCTTAACCAATTCATAAAGATCCTCATTGGCTGCACTGATTATTCTTACATCCAGCGGAATTACATAGTCAGATCCAATTCGCATAACTTCCTTTTCTTCAATGACACGTAAAAGCTTCGCTTGTAAGGTCGACGAAACCGAGTTGATTTCATCAAGAAAAATAGTCCCACCGTGGGCTAGTTCAAAAAGCCCTGGCTTGCCACCTTTTCTCGCACCTGTAAAAGCCCCTTCTTCATAACCAAAGAGCTCACTTTCAAGTAATGTCTCTGTCAAGGCTGCACAGTTTACAGCAACAAATGGAGCCTTTTTTCTATTACTCATATTATGAAGGCTAGAAGCGATTATCTCTTTCCCGGTTCCACTTTCACCATAAAGAATGGCTGTAGAATTGCTGGGTGCAATTTTTCTCGCCTTTTCAATAACCGTTTCCATAACAGGATCCACAGACACAATATCATCAAATGAATATTTTGCCACTAGCCCTTTTCTATTCATTTCTAGTCGAATCTTTTGCTCCAACCGCTGAAGCTTTGTAATATCCTGAAAAGAAAATAATACGCCCTTCACTTGATCATCTACACGAATCAAAGATGTATTGTAGGTTAAAACCATCTCTCTGAATTGTATCAATTCATCAGAATGTTCTATTTTGTTCTCTAATTGCAGAATAAGAAAAGTTAACTCCGGTAATACATCAAGGAGACGCCTCCCTATAGCATTTTCAGGACTTAGTTTCAATATGTCCTGAGCCGGCTTGTTGAACAACATGATTTCATGATGCTCGTCTATAGCAACAACTGCATCATGGATCCCGTGAACCACCGTCGTCAACAATTCGTTCTTATATTTTACTTCGTGGACACTCGTTAACACTTGTTCAGCATAGTTGATCAGATCCTTAATCGATTCATTGGATGGACTGATGAACACATATGGAATGCCACGCTTCCTTGCCAACGAACACACAACACCACCACCGACAACGACACCCTGAAAACCATCATTAATTGTCTGTTCGAATAGTGATTCAATTGCGTCGCCATCCTCGAATGTATGCATCGATAGATGCTCGTTACATAAATTTATCAACCTTGTATCAACATTAATCTGATCCCATAAAAACAGTGCGATTTCAGAATGATCCTGTTGTGCCTTTATAATCGCATTCATGACATCTGATGTCGTTACTTTTAGTTTTAGAACTGGCACAGAAACATTCCCGACAGTCCTTGAATAGCCACCGCTTCGTCCGATAATCAGCTCCGCGCCTGCTTGTTCCAATCGTCTCCCCTGTTCACTAAGAACTGCATTGTCGAGAACTTCAATCATAAACTGTCCTGATGATGTTTCACCAGGATAAAGATCTTCTAAACTTCGTTTCATTTCTATATCTGAGGCTATGATGCCTATTTTATACTCCATAAATCTCTCCTTTGACTGAAAAACTTATCTTATTTCTCATTACTTCTTACTATTTAGTGTATCATAAACCTCTTTCTCTAAGCATGCTATAATAATAGTAATTAATTAAAAATATCAGGATGTGATTCTATGTACGTTGATGCAAAAAAAATTCAGCTTCGCTTATATGACACTTTTTCCTTAAAAGATAAACGTAGTGTCATAAAGAGCATTATTCATAAGGTACAAAATAAATTCAATATCAGCATTTCAGAAGTCGCAGACCACGATATGTTGAACAAAGCGACTTTAGGCATTGCGATTGTCAGCAACAGTCACCAACATAACAACCAAAGCATCTCATCGCTGATTGATTTTATTGAGAATACTTATGAAGTCGAGCTTATTACAACCGAAGATTATTTCGACTTATAACAACGTAAAAAAAGTAGACATCATCTGATGATCTACTTTTTTTATAGTACATTTATTTTTCCTTGAGGGGATTATTCCTTGAATAAGTGACACGCTACGAAATGTCCTGGTTTCACTTCTTCTAATTTTGGTTCACTTTGTCTACAAACGTCCTCAGCGAAGTTACATCTGTTCGCAAATCGACAATTGTTTCTTGGATTGATTGGTGATGTAATTTCACCTTTTAAGATAACTTTTTCAACTTTATTATCTAAAGATGGTCTTGGAATCGCTGATAAAAGTGCCTTTGTATAGGGGTGAATCGGATTTTCAAATAAATCTTCCGAGCTAGCCTTTTCAATGAGTTTACCTAAATACATTACCGCAATATCATCAGAGAAATGGTTTACAACAGATAAATCATGTGTGATGAAGACATATGTTAAGCCTAACTTCTTCTGAAGATCCTTCATTAGGTTCAAGATTTGGGCTTGGATTGATACATCTAGTGCCGATACCGGCTCATCACAAATAATGAATTGTGTATTAAGAGCAAGTGCTCTTGCAATACCAATTCTTTGTCTTCTACCACCATCAAGTTCATGAGGGTAGGTATTCATTAATCTTCTTGAAAGTCCAACAAGGTCCATCAACTCAAGAACACGCTCAAAACGTTGTTCAGGATTAGCAATCAGCTTGTTTAGCTTGATTGGCTCCTCGATGATCTCACTTACTGTCATTCTTGGATCCAAAGATGAAAATGGATCCTGGAAGATGATCTGTAGTTCTTTTCTCAATTCACGCATTTGCTTGTCATCTAATTGACGAATATCTTGTCCCTTATAGATGATTTCTCCATCTGTTGCATCCAAAAGTCTTAATATGACACGTCCTGTTGTCGATTTCCCACAGCCAGACTCGCCTACAAGTCCCAAGGTCTTCCCTTTTTCGATTGAAAAGTTAACACCGTCAACAGCATGTAATTTCCCTTTAGGAGTATCAAAATACTTTTTTAAATTTTTTACTTCAATTAATTTTTCAGCCATTTAATCCTCCGTCTTGTTAATATCTAATTGGAAATCTAAACTGTCATTGTATAAGTGACATTCTGAAAAATGTGTCTCAGAGAAATCAATACGCTTTGGTTTTTCTGTTTTACAGATTTCAAGTGCGTAGTCACATCTATCGCAAAACGTACACCCTTTTGGTAGATTATAAGGATCCGACATCAGACCTCTGATGGGCTTTAATTCTGCTTTTCTACTATCAATATTAGGAATAGAATTGAATAATCCCTCCGTATAAGGATGCTTTGTATTCTTGAATATTTCTCTTAAGCTACCTTGCTCAACAACACGACCAGCATACATAATCGCTACATCATCACAAACTTCAGCAACTACACCTAAGTCATGTGTGATCAGCAACATTGCCATCTCGTACTTAATCTTAAGGTCTTTCATTAATTCCAGTACCTGCGCTTGGATTGTTACATCAAGGGCTGTTGTCGGCTCATCTGCAATCAGTAGCTTTGGACTACATGATAAGGCAATGGCAATAACAACTCTTTGCTTCATTCCACCAGAGAATTGATGGGGGAACTCACCTGATCTCGCACCGGGAATTCCAACGATTTCTAGCATTTCTTTCGCTTTTTCATTTGCTTCTGCAACCGATACCTTTTGATGAATCATAATCGCTTCCGCAATTTGATCACCAACTGTAATAACAGGGTTCAGTGCTGTCATTGGATCCTGGAAAATCATCGAAACAATATTTCCACGGAGCTTTTCCATATCCTTTTCTGATGTATTCATCACATCAACACCATCCAAGTGGATACGGCCAAATTTAACTACCCCTGGAGGCGTCGGAACAAGTTTTAACAACGACAAGGCTGTTGTCGTCTTTCCTGCACCAGTTTCTCCAACAAGTCCTAATGTACGACCTTTAGCCAACTCTATATTGATGCCGTTTACCGCTTCGACTGTACCATCTTCTGTTTCGAAGTGGATAACTAAATCTTCTACTTTTAATAAACTATCGCTCATAATTGTGCCTCCTATTTCAACTTAGGATCAAGGGCATCTCTTAAACCATCACCGATTAAGTTTAATGATAATACTGCCATAACGATCGCAAGTCCTGGGAACATAACGATGTACATTTGATCACGCATATATTGACGTCCACTCGCTAACATACTACCCCACTCAGGTGTCGGTGGTTGTACCCCGAGACCGATGAAGCTCAGTGATGCAGTCGCCATAATTGCTGTTGCAACTTTAAGTGTCGCATAGACGATAATTGGTGCCATTGAATTTGGTAATACGTGTTTAAGAATAATTGTATGATCTTTCGCACCAATAGCTCTTGCTGCTTCGATATACTCCTGATCTTTAACACTTAATATAGCCGCTCTTACAACTCTAGCAAATCCAGGTATATTCGAAATACCTACGGCAATCATCAGGTTGATAATACTAGATCCTAATGCGGATACAATTGTAATGGCAAGAAGAATCGCCGGTATTGCAAGTAGTACGTCAAGCACCCTCATAATAGCATTGTCTAGCTTACCACCATAGTAACCAGCTATTGCCCCTAAAAATCCACCAATTGATAACGCAATACCTACTGAAATAACACCAACGAATAATGAAATTCTTGTCCCATAGACAATTCTATAAAAAATATCTCTACCGTACTCGTCAGTCCCAAAGAAGTGATTACTACTTGGACCTTCTAGTCTTTCGGAAATGTTCATTTTAATTACTTGTGTATCATAATCAGCAATTACTGGAGCAAATATAGCCATACATACAAATATGACAATAATTACGAGTCCGATCACTGCTGCTTTACTCTTTTTTAGTCTTTTCCAAACATCAGCAGATTGGCTGCGTTTTTTTGTTTTAATAATTTCGTCTGCTTTAATAGCATCTACATTTGAACTCATTTTTCACAACCTCCCTAACTATAATTTGATTTGATTCTTGGATCGATATAAGCATATAACATATCAATCAATAAGTTTACTAAACTAAACGCCACAGCAAATATGATGATACATCCTAGTACCATTGGCGTATCTTTTCTTTGAATCGATTCAACCATTAAACGACCAATTCCTGGTATTGAAAATACGGTTTCCGTAAGTACTGCACCACCAAGTAATACGCCAAACTCTAAACCAATTACAGTAATTGCTGGGATAAGCGCATTCTTTAATGCGTGTTTCCTAATGACTATTTTACGACTAACACCCTTTGCTTTTGCAGTGTTAATGTAATCTTGTCGAATAACCTCAAGCATTGATGAACGCGTCGTACGTGTAATACTGGCTGTCGATGCAATTGCAAGAGTAAAGGCTGGTAAAATCCAGCTACTAAATCCATCTATACCACCTGATGGGAACCAGCCCAATTTCAATGAAAATACAATAATAAGTATAAGTCCTGTCCAAAACGAAGGCATAGAAATACCGATAAGTGCTATGACCATCCCAACATTATCAAAAATTGAATACTGTCTTGTTGCAGAGATTACACCGATAGGTATAGAAATTAATACCGATAAAAATATTGCAGATATTGTTAATATTAACGTATTTGGAAATCGTTGACCGATTTCAGAAGATACTGTTTTTCCAGTTGCATAAGAAGTTCCCATATCACCTGTTACTAAATCACCCATATAGCGACCATATTGTACAATAACAGGATCATCTAAACCCATTTCTTCAGTTAATTCAATAATCGCTTCTTGAGTTGCCCCCACGCCAAGAATATTGGCTGCAACATCTCCTGGTGTTAAGCTGATAATAAAATATACTAGAAAGGTTACCCCCAGCAAGACTGGAATCATCATTAGAAGTCTTCTTAAAATATATTTTGACATAATGCCTCCAAACTTTATAATTCCCTTTGCAAATGTGTTTCACCCATACAGTAAACAAACCACTTGCTACTTTTATTAACAAACACGACACGGATACCCAACCGCGCCGTGTTCATTCTATACTATTTTATAACCCAATTACTTTTTAAAACTTAGTAGTGTAACTTGTGTAAGTTCAATAATCCTTGAGGTGATAATTCAACACCTTGAAGATCTTTGTTAGCACCGATTACAGCATTCTTAACGAATAATGGTGTATTTGCTGCGATATCATTATTGATGTAATCATGAATTTCGTTGTATAAAGCTTCACGCTTAGCTAAGTCTAATTCTTCTCTAGCGCCTTTTAACATTGCATCCATTTTATCATCTACAATACGACCGAAGTTCATACCACCAACATTGCCTGAGAAGTAATGTGGTGTAAGTGTTGCATCTGGATCTGGGTTTGAAGTCCAGCTAAGTACGTATGACTGTTCTTCACCTTTTAATAATAAATCAATATAAGTTGACCATTCGTACATTTCGATAGTTGCAGTAATACCAACATCTAATAAGTTAGCTTGGATAATTTCTGCAATTCTCTTTCTTTCGTCGCCTGATGCCCAGATAGTCATTTCGAAACCATCAGCATAACCAGCTTCAGCTAATAACTCTTTTGCCTTTTCAGGATTGTAAGAGTAAGGACCAGCTTTGTAACCTAAGAACGACGGCGCCATTACTGAATCAGCAACAATACCAGCACCATCAATTGCTACGATAAGAACTGCTTCTTTATCGATTGCATATTGGAATGCTTGACGAACTTTTAAGTCATCAAATGGTGGCTTCTCAGTATTTACACCGTACCATGCAAATGACGTAGATGGCTTTTGGTATAAAGATAAGTTTGCAGCTTCCTCAACTTTGCTAGCATCTAATGCTTGTAATTCCATTACCGCATCAACTTCGCCAGTTTCTAAAGCGATCGTTCTAGAAGTCCCTTCAGGAATAACTCTGAATGTAATTGTAGAAGCTTGACCCATATCATCAGCATTGTAGTAATCATCGTTCTTTGTTAATACAATTGTGTCACCTGATACCCACTCAACAAACTTGTATTGACCAGAACCGATTGGCATTGCAAATTCGTCACCTGACTCTAAGTAAGCCTTAGGCATGATAGATGTACCTGCATGTACAAGCGTGTAAAGGAATGGTGCGAATGCAGAGTTCGTTGTAAATTTAACTGAGTAAGTGTCTACAACTTCGATAGCGTTTACTTCACTTAATACCTGTTGTACTTTAGGTTGCTCTTTAGAACGTAATAAAGATGCAACTACGTCTTCAGCAGTTACTTCAGATCCGTCATGGAATTTAACGCCTTCTTTGATCTTGATTACCCATTCAGTATCAGACGGTTGTTCCCAAGATTCAGCTAAATCAGCTACTACTTCGAATTCTTCGTTTAATTTGAATAAACGATTGTAAAGTAAGAATGATACAGCTTCAGACTTCGTATCGTTATGACCTTGGGGGTCCAAAGATGCAATATCTGCTGCTAATGCAATAACAACATCTTCCTTCACAACTGCAGGTTCTTCTGTTTCAGTTCCTTCAGCCGCTTCCGTTGGTTCTGTAGTTGACTCAGCAGGTTCAGATGAGCCTCCACATCCTGTTAAAGCCCCTAATACTAGCATTAATGTCAATAATAACGCTAAACTTCTTTTCAACATATAATCTCCTCATTTCTTTTTTTTTATATCAAAAGGATGCCCTTTTAATAACTTTAAAATATTTTCATATAATCCATTAGAATTGATTCTAACTGATTGATTGATTCTGTTTCAACAAACTCGTCATCACCGTGCCAAAAGCCACCTTTCGGCCCGAACTCAATAACCGGAATCCCCTTTGACGCATAAAAGCGTCCATCAGACCCACCGTGTTGAACAGAATACTCACAAGATTTCCCATCGTCATAACCTTCTACAATTCGACTGAATGCCTGAACGTATGGGTCATCCATTCCAGTGTTTACACCTGGTTCAATAACACTCACTACAACTTCACCATCAACCACTGACTCAATTTCCTTGATTATATCCTCAGGTGCAAGCGATGGAACATAACGAATGTCCAGTCCTATCCGACACTTGTCCGGCACACGATTGTAAATATCGCCACCTTCTATGAAAGCAAGATTTAAGCTTGAGTGCTCATAAAACTGTGTCCCTATTGCCAAAATCGGCAGTTTTT
>Ga0070724_10001074_pt1 | contig 17175 bp, 14 predicted proteins | sample tdDd001_FD_67278 | JGI IMG/M metagenome (GOLD analysis project Ga0070724, IMG submission 67278) | Marine sediment microbial communities from the Atlantic coast under amendment with organic carbon and nitrate - tdDd00.1 | ecosystem: Environmental > Aquatic > Marine > Coastal > Sediment | place... | reverse complement strand
TGGAATAATAGTAAGTGAGTTACTTCATCTCTTTGGATAAATCTAATCATTTGAGATGAACCAAGCATTTTACCTGATTTTCCAAGTGCGTACATTGCAGCAAATCCAGCATAGAAGTATAATCCCTCTAAGATTTGGTTAGCAAACATAGCTAATACAATTTTTTCATCAGAGATATCATCACCATCTGCTGTTAAGTTTTTGTACGTATCAGCGATGAATGTGTTCTTTTCTCTTAATTTTACGTCTGTTTTCCACATATCGTAGATTTCATCTGTGTTATCAGAAATAGACTCTACCATAACTGCGTATGATTTAGAGTGGTTAGCTTCTTCGTAAGCTTGTCTTGAAAGACATGCATTTACTTCAGGAGCTGTGATATATGGATTGATGTTATCCATTAAGTTGTTTGTTTGTAATGAATCCATGAAGATTAATTGAGATAATACTAAGTCATACATTCTTTTCTCAGGTGCAGTTAAAAACTTATAATCTTTTGCATCCCCAGTCATTTGTACTTCTTTTGGGAACCAAGTATTTGCTTCCATTGTATCCCATAAATTCAGTGCCCATTGGTATTTCATTCTTGTGAAGTTGATCATACCATCACTATCACCACCAAAGATTTTTCTATCGTTTAATGACTCTTGTGAATCTGGGTTGTATATTATTTTTCTATCCATGGATATTTTTCCTCTATAATTTGTTCGTATTTTTTAAATTTTTGTATTTTAGCACAAAGTGCGGTTATCTTATTGACAACCTGCACACTCCATACTTCTATCTTCTACATCATTGTTAGCTTCAGGAGATTGAGATCTTAGGTAGTAAGTAGACTTAAGTCCTAGTTTCCATGCTAATGTATAGATTTCATGTAAGTATCTACCACTTGCTTTATCTAAGCTCATGAAGATATTTGTAGACTGACCTTGGTCAATCCATTTTTGTCTAATTGCAGCTGCTCTAATTACATTTAATTGGTCAACTTCAAATGCTGGTGTATAATAAGACCATGTTTCAGGAGAAAGCTTTGGTACAACTACAGGAATTAATCCTGATAAGTTCTCTTCAAACCATTTTCTTTTGTATACTGGCTCAATTGCTTGAGTAGTACCAACAAGAATAGAAATAGATGAAGTTGGAGCAACAGCCATTAGGTAACCATTTCTCATACCATCTTGTTTAACTTTCTTTCTTAATGAATCCCAGTCATATCCAGCATCAAATAAGTCTCTATCAACTAAAGCTTTTACAGCTTGTGGTGCGTGATCGTGAGGCATGATTCCCTCAGACCATTTAGAACCATCAAATGTTGGGTAGATTCCTTTTTCAACTGCTAAATCAGATGATGATTTAATAGCATTGTAAGAGATTGCTTCCATTACTTGGTCAATCTTCTTAAAGTGCTCAGCTCCGCCCCATACTAGTTGAGCTTCTGCTACCATTTGAGCTTCACCCATAACACCAAGACCAATAGATCTTGATTTTAAGTTAGTAGCTTTTACTTTCCTAAGAGGATAGAAGTTTAAATCAATTACATTATCAAGCATTCTAACAGCAATTGGAACTACTCTTTCGATGTCCTCTTTTGTGTTGATTCTAGATAAGTTAACTGATGCTAAGTTACAAACAGCAGTATCTCCATCTGTTTTCTCTTTTTCTACGATGAATACTTTCTTTCCACCAATAGAATCAAGAGCAGTTACTTTGTTTGCTTTTTTAGTGATTCCACCATCAACAAGTACTAACTCTTCTTCTTCGTAAGTTTTAAATGTTCCATCATCAAACTCTAACTTGATTTTGTAGTGGTTAGGGTTTGTATTTTGGAAAATCTCTGTACAAAGGTTAGAAGATCTAATATGACCTACGTGACCATTTGGATTAGCTCTGTTTGCATTATCTTTGAAACATAAGAATGGGCTTCCAGACTCAAAGTAAGAAGTAAGAATCTTCTTCCATAAATCTTTTGCTTTCATTCTATCTTTTGTAACGTTTTCATCTCTTTCATAAGCTTCATATTTAGCTCTGAACTCTTCTCCGTGAAGTTCTGATAAATCTTTTACTTCATATGGATCAAATAAAGTCCAGTAAGAATCCTCAAGAACTCTCTCCATAAATAAATCTGTAATCCATAAAGAAGGGAATAAATCGTGAGCTCTTCTTCTTTCTTCACCAGAGTTTTTCTTTAAGTCGATGAAATCAACAATATCCATGTGCCATGGCTCAACGTATACAGCAATCGCACCTTTTCTAGTACCTAGTTGGTCAACTGCAAGTGCAACGTCATTTGCAATTTTTAAGAATGGAACAGTACCACCAGCAGCAGATTTATGATCATCAATAACTCCACCTAAAGCTCTTACTTGGTTCCAATCCCAACCAATACCACCACCATACTTAGATAATAGTGCCATCTCATGGTAAGAATCAAAAATACCTTCGATATTATCAGGAGTTGAACCAATATAACAAGATGATAATTGGTGTCTATTTGTTCTAGCATTTGATAAAGTTGGAGTTGCAAGCATAACTTCAAATTTTGAAACTACATCATAGAACTCTTTTGCTCTAGTTTGCTTATCTTCTTCATCTTGTGCTAAGAACATAGCAATTGCCATGAACATTTGCTGTGGTAACTCAATAGGGTTACCATGTTTGTTTTTGATTAAGTATCTGTCGTATAAAGTTTTAATTCCAAGGTAATTAAATAAGTAATCTCTAGAGGGATCCATGTGATCGTTTAAATCATCTAAATCATACCCTTCTCCAAGATTAGGAATAAGTCTTCCAGCATCTTTTCCATACTTTAAATAATCTCTTAAATGGCAATAAGGCTCTCCCTTAATACCGTGAGTCTCTTTTCCAACTCTATGGTATAGGTCAAATAAATAAAGTCTTGCAGCAACAAAAGTCCAGTTTGGAACATCAATATCAATCTTCTCTACTGCTGTTTTAATAAGTGCATCTTGTACATCAGAACTTTTCATTCCATCAATAAATTTGATTTGAGAATCAAGCTCTAATTCAGACTGAGATACTCCATCTAAGTTCTCAGTTGCCTCAATAGTCATCTTTTGAATTTTTGTAATATCTAAAACTTCTTTTCGACCATTTCTTTTTTCGATCATAATTGCCATTTTTAATTACCTTTTATATTTTCTATAGTTGTTTGTATTTTTATCAATTAAAATTTATTAAGTAAAAGAGTATTCTTATTTGAATACTCTTTTGAAAATCGCGCTAACGTTTTTAGTGTAATACTCGTAGTTGAAACACTCTCTGATTTGCTCTTCAGATAATTTTTCTCTTAACTCTTTATCAGATAATAAGTGTCCAAGGTATAAAGACTCACCTTTTTTGTTTACAGTAGGCTTACCTTCTTTGATTTCAGCCCATACTTTCATAGCATTTCTTTGAACGATTTTATAAGCGTCTTCTCTTGAAACACCTTGAAGTGGTAACTCAAGTAATACTCTTTGAGAGAATACAAGTCCACCAGTTAAGTTTAAGTTTTTCATCATGTTTTCAGGCATTACAGTTAAGTTTGCAATAACATTGTTCATTCTGTGTAACATGAAATCAGTAGTAATAAATGCATCTGGTAACCAGAACCTTTCACTTGAAGAGTGAGAGATATCTCTTTCGTGCCACAATGCAACATTTTCCATTGCAGGAATTGCATGAGCTCTAATAGATCTAGCAAGACCAGTAATATTTTCAGTTAAAATAGGGTTTCTTTTGTGAGGCATTGCAGAAGAACCTTTTTGACCTTTTGCAAAGAATTCCTCAGCTTCGTAAACTTCTGTTCTTTGTAAGTGTCTTACTTGAACAGCAAATTTTTCAATAGTAGATGCCATAGATGCTAAAGCAGTTGCAAGTCTTGCATATCTATCTCTATGTACAACTTGGTTTGAACAAGGCTCTGGTTTTAAACCTAATTCTTTCATTGCATACTCTTCTAACTCTAAAGGAGCGTGAGCAAAGTTACCCATAGCACCAGAGATTTGACCTACAGAGATTACTTTTAAAGTCTCTTTTAAGTTCTTAAGGTGTCTTGCCATTTCGTCATACCATACAGCTAAAGTAAGACCAAATGTAATAGGCTCACCGTGAATACCGTGAGATCTTCCTACCATTAAAGTATACTTGTGCTCTTTAGCTCTTCTTTTGATAGACTTCATTAGCATCTTAACATCTTTGATAACTAATTTTAAAGAGTCTCTCATTTGTAAAGCAACACCTGTATCAACAGCATCAGATGAAGTCATACCGTAGTGGAACCATCTTGATTCTGCACCTAAAGACTCAGATACAGAAGTATTAAATGCAATTAAGTCATGCTTAGTTACAGCTTCAATCTCTTCAATTCTCTCTACTGAGAAAGTTGCGTTTTTTACGATTTTTTTACAGTCTTCATCTGGAATTAGCCCAATTTTATTCCAAGCTTTAACTGCTGCTTTTTCAACTTCTAACCACGCTGCGTATCTTGCATGTTGTGTCCATTTTGAACTCATTTCTTCTCTGGCATATCTTTCAACCATCTATGTAACCCCTATTTATAGTATTTAAAAAATTAACAAAAAACTTTATCAAAATCTTTTGTAAATTTTTGTATGATATGCTATCAAAAAAAGTCAAAAAATTTCATTAAATATAAAAGAAATTTTAACTAAAAAATGTAAATAATTTAAATAAGACAAAATTTGACCTATTTAACAAATTCAGGATATAAAAATTGCCATTCACTTTAAAGAAAATTAAAGCAGTAAAAGATAAAAAATTAAGCTTATTTTTGCTACAGGATTTAAAAATACATCATAGAAATGCCCAAAGATACGCCTCTAGAGGTAGAATATTTGATGAAAACATGAAAGTTTTAAAACCTTACTATACAATTCCGACAGATTATATATACATGGCTGTGTTTGAGGGAATATCGAGAGGTCTTAAACCCCTATTAGAGTTCCCAGAATTCGCTGTTTTTGACAAGCCATCACACCTTATGGTACATCCAATTTCGAAGAATACAAAGTACTCATTATTAGATGAAATTAGATTCCATTTTGGAGAAAATGCAAACCTAATTCATAGAATTGATGCGGAGACATCAGGACTAGTTTTAGTAGGAAAAAATAAAAATAGTGAAAAAACTCTAAAAGATATGTTCGAAGAGAAAAAATATCACAAGTCTTACCTAGCATTAGTTGAAGGAAAGTTTGAAAAAGAGATTACTGTTGATAGTAAAATCCAAAAAGAGGGTAAACTAATTGGTGTTAGAATGGAAGCAGGAGATGAAGGAAAAGAGTCATGCACTATTTTTAAACCTATTAAATATAATGAAGAAAAAAATATCTCTTTAGTTGAAGCTATTCCAATTACAGGAAGACAACATCAAATTAGAGTTCATTTATACTCTATTGGTCATAGAATCATTGGTGATCCTATTTATGGTGTTGATGATGAAACTGCTGAGAACTATTTAAACAAAACCCTATCAGATGAAGAAAGAATAGAAAAAATTGGAAGTCATAGACTTTGGCTACATGCAAACTATATTGAGTTTACATTCAAAGGTGTGAATTACAAAATCAAATCTAAAAATCGTGAAATATTGGAACAATTATAATACAAAATAATTATTAATTACAATTTTTTTGTAGTTAATAATTCATTTTTAAATTATTAAATAATATAATCCAGTATGTTAAATAAGAGCGAAAAAAATATATTAAAACTTATCAAGTTTGCACCAATTGTATTTATTATTTTTTCTGCCATCTTAATTATGTATACTTTTATTCAAATATCAAACAAAAAATTTACTGCTGATATACAAAACCTAGAAAACGATTACTTTCAATCACAAAAACATGAAGTTCAAAGTGAAGTTCAAAGAGTTTATGACTATATTTCATACAAAAAAAGTCTTAGTGAAACAAATCTAAAAAACTACCTAAAACAAAGAGTTTATGAAGCACACAGCATTGCAAGTAGTATTTATAAAGAAAACAAAACTAAACCTAAAAAAGAGATTTTAAAACTAGTACAAGATGCTCTAAGAGATATCAGGTTCAATGATGGAAGAGGGTACTATTTTATGCATAATCCTCAAGGTTTTAATATACTTTATCCTCTAAATAGAAACCTTGAAAATATTGACTATTCAAATTTAAAAGATAAAAATGGATATCTATTTGTAAGAAAAATCAAAGATACTATCAAAAATAAAACTGAAAACTTCGATACTTACTATTGGAGTAAACCCTCTACTGACGAAGGAGAGAGAATTTATAAAAAATTTGCTTTTTATAAATATTTTGAACCATTAAATATCTCTATTGGTACAGGGGAGTATATAGAAGATTATGAAGAAGATTTAAAAAATCAGATTTTAAAATATGTATCTTCTATAAAATACTCAGATGATGGATATGTATTTATCATAAATACAAAACAAAAAATCTTAGCCCATGTAAATGAAAAACTAATAAATACATATATTCCAAAAAAAGACAATAAAAAAACAATTACTGAAAAAATTTTAGAAGCAGTTAAAAATGATGAAGGCTTTTTGAAATATAGAACTACTTATCACACAAAAAAAAGAAATGAAATTGAGAAGTTTACTTATGTAAAAAAGCTAGAAGATTGGAACTGGATAATAGGAAGTGGTTTTTATAGGGATAAACTTGATTTAGCTATCAAAAAGAAAAAAGAAGCTCTTGTAAACTATAAAAATGAGTACTTATCAAATGTATTTGTAATTGTATCTATGATTAGTTTTGTACTTATTGGTTCATCTGTTTATTTATCTAGTAAATTAAAAGAGAAGTTTTTAAATTATAGAATGAAAATATTTGAAGAAATAGAAAGAAATAGAGAAAAAGATAATCTTCTAGCTCAACAAGCAAAAATGGCAGCTATGGGTGAGATGATAGGAAATATTGCTCACCAATGGAGGCAACCACTATCACTTATATCAACTTCATCATCAGGATTAAAACTAAAACATGAACTAAATATGTTAAAACCAGAAGAGATTGTAGAAACAGCAAATAGTATTACAAATACAACACAGCATTTATCTCAGACAATTGATGATTTTAGAGACTTTTTTAAACCAAATAAAGAGAGTACAAAAACTACAACTAGCAGTTTATGGAATAAAACATATAACCTGATAAAAGATCAATATAGAACAAAAAACATTAAACTAATTACTGACATAGAACATAAAGAGATAGAACTATTTGAGAGTGAACTTATCCAAGTAATCATCAATATTTTAAATAACTCTAGAGATGAGTTTGAAAAACAGAATAAAATAGATAACAATTATATATTCATCAAAGTAAAAGAAGAAGATTCAAAACTATATATAATAATCAAAGACAATGCAGGTGGGATGCCTGAGCATGTAGTAGGTAGAGTTTTTGAACCATATTTTACTACAAAACACCAATCTCAAGGCACTGGAATTGGCTTATATATGAGTCAAGAGATTATCAAAAAGCATATGGAAGGAACTATTGAAGCTCATAATAGTGAATACTCATATGAAGATAAACTATTTAGAGGTGCGAAATTTGCTATTTCTATAGGCTTATACTAACTACATAAGCCAAAAATGCGTATCTTGCAAACTTCGCAAGAACTACTAAAAGTATAAAAACTCTTAGATTATATTTTAAAACACCTGCTATAAAAGTAATAGGATCACCAATTATTGGCATCCATGAAAGTAAAATACAAAAAGCTCCATACTTATCAAAGTATTTTTTTGTTTTTAAAATACGCTCTTCTTTTAGATAGTTTTTTCTAACTAAAAACTCTTCCCCTTTTAAACCAATAAAGTAATTTACTAAAGAACCTAAAGAGTTTCCTATTGTTGCAACAAGAAGTAATAAAGCTAAATTATACCCCTCTTTAATATCATAAATAAGTAAAGCCTCACTTCCAAAAGGAATAAGTGTAGCTGATACAAATGCTGATAAAAAAAGGATTAGGTATGTCATTTTTTCTTTTTTCTTTTTAGTTTTTTTATAGGTATCTCAGAGATTACAACTCCAAGAAGAATTACTGCTGATAATAATAACTCAAATGCAGTTAATTTCTCCCCTAAAATAAAGAAAGCCAATATCATAGTAAACACAGGAATTAAATATATAAACATTGCAGCTTTTGAAGCCTCGATTTTTGTAAGTGCGAAGTTATATAATCCATATCCACCTAAAGTTACAACAAGACCTAGATAAATAGTCCAAGAAACAGCTTCATATGTAAAGTTTAAATCCATAGTAAAATATTCATATACGAAAAATGGAAAAAAGAAAATGGCCCCAATAAACGCCTGAATAGCTGTAATAAACAGCGCAGAAAACTTAGAAGATAAGTATCTAGCAACAATAGTATAACCAGCACCACAAACCATAGCCAATAACTCTAAGAAATTACCTAATACAGGATTAGGTGCTACTTCACTAGAAGTTGCTTGTAAACTTAGAGTAATAGCAGCTATTAAAGCTATTATAGAACCAGCAATTAACTGTTTTGAGATAATCTCTTTTAAAAATAGTCCAGCTAGCATTGCTGTGATTACAGGCATAAGTGAGGTAATCATCCCCGCTTGTGAAGCAGTAGTAAGCTGAATTGCCTTTGCTTCAAAAATAAAATATAAACAAGGCTCAAATAGGGCAAGTAATAAAATATACTTTATATCGCTTTTGGTGAAGTTATATTTTAAAAATGATTTTAAAAAGAGTATAAAAACTAAAGATGCTGTAAGCATTCTTAAAAATATTACAGTATATTCACCTAGTGGTCCAATTGCTGATTTTAAAGCAATAAAAGATGAACCCCAAATAAACATTGCAAAGATTAGGGAAAAAATCCCAATTAAATTAAAATTTTTTGTCAATTTATATACTTTTTTTTGAAATAATTTTGCAATTATACTCTTAAATTCTATTATTTTGTTTAATTTAATTTAAATTTTATGATTGTTGGGATATAATTTCAGCTCCAAAAGAAGAACACTGAGAGTACAAACTGTATTTTGAGTGCTCTTCTTTAGACCTTTACAATTGATAAGTTGAGACATCGCCCCAGGATGGGAACATAGCAAGGCACCTCTCTTATTGGTGTGTTTGGGTATCTGGAGAAGAGTACTTTTTTAAAGTACTCTTTTTTTTTGCCTAATTTTTATTCAAGCCTCATAAAATACTTCCACTAAACACTATATATAAAACCTATTTTATCTTAATAAGAAATTACCATTCGAAACAATAATAAAGAATTTAAAAAAAAATTTCTAATTCACTAAACAAAACAGCTTGTAATCTGAATATACGTATATTACTTTATAGCTTGGAGAAATTATGAAAATAAAAATTCTAAAAGGAACAAATGAAATTGGAGGTAGTTGTGTAAAACTATCAACAAATAGCACTACAATACTATTAGATTATGGAACACCACTTAATAATAAACATAACAAAGTATATATAAAAGAAAAAATAGATGCAATTTTAATTTCTCATCCTCATCAGGATCATTTTGGTGAAATAATTAATATAAATAATAAAACGCCAATCTATTGTGGTGAAGTAAGTTTAGAACTTATGAATGCGACAAAAATATTTACAGGGAATGAAAAACTATCAAATAATTTTCAACACTTTAAAGCTTGGGAAAAATTTACTATAGGTGACTTTACAATTAAAGCTTTCCTAGTAGATCATAGTGCTACTGATGCATATGCTTTTTTAGTAGAAGCAAATAATCAAAGAATACTTTATAGTGGTGATTTTAGAGCAAACGGTAGAAAATCTATTTTATTTAATAATATGCTAAATAATAAAGAACTAAAAAACTTAGATGTTCTTATTATGGAAGGAACAATGATGAAAAGAGATAATCTAAACTTTCCAGATGAGAAAAGTGTTGAGAATAAAATTCATAAAGTAATTACTAAAAATGAAAACTTATCATTTTTAATAGGTTCTTCTCAAAATATAGATAATTTAGTATCAGCTTATAGAGCTTGCAAAAAAGCTAATAAGATATTAGTGATTGATATTTATACTGCTTGGATATTAGAAGTTATAAGTAAAAGATCAAATGTACCAAATATATCATGGGATAATATAAAAGTTATAAAACAATTTGGTGGTACATATTATGAAAAAATAAAGAAGCACCCTGATTACTTTAAAGGTTTTCCAAACAAACTATTTAAAGGTACAATAACATTAGAAGAATTACAAAAAAATCAATCAAAATATCTTCTAAAAATCTCACCATGGCATATAGATAAACTTTTAAAGAAAATAGATTTATCAAATATAAATATTATATATTCGCAATGGCTTGGCTATTTAAAAGATGAGTTTAATGATGAAAAAAATGTTGAATTACTAATAGAGTTAAAAAATAAATACAACTGGTACTATACTCATACAAGTGGTCATGCAAACTTAGAAAGTTTAAAAAAATTTACAACTGCTCTAAACCCTAGAAAGCTTATTCCTATTCATACAGAAAATAAAAAAGATTTCTTGGAACACTTTGAAAATGTATTAATACTTGAAGATAATGAAGAATATAAAACAGGACAAAAATTAAGTATGTATCAAGCAAATAAGTTTAATAATATATTTGCAAATGAGTTATTAAAAAAGGAAGAAAAATGAATAGAAGTTTAAATGATAATTTTCTTACAAATTTAAAACAAGGGATATTAACACCTCTACTTGATATTATCAAAATTGACTCTACCCTTGATTTACAATTTAGAGGGAATAGTCTTGATGTGTACTATAGAGGAGGCGTTATTTTACATGTGTTAGAAAATAAAATAAAACAAAACTATTCTTTTTCTGTAAACAAAAACTATTTCGAAGAAAACAAGTTTAATACTATAGAAGAGTGGATTGAAAAACTACCTTATATAAAACAATCAAGAGACTTTCATTATAAAAAGAAAAATACTGCTGAAAGAGAGTTTCAACAGCTAATAACTAGAACTAACAATTATGAAAGAACATCAAATAGTTCAGATTTTTTTATTACAGATATGGAATATGCTAACATTGGACAAATTGATTTGGTTGCATTAGAATGGAACTCAAATTTTAGGCAAAAAAGTAAAATATCTTCTAAATTTGCTTTTATTGAAGTGAAGTTTGGTAATAGTGCTGTAAAAGGTGATTCAGGTTTAATTGATCACCTTACAGATATAAAAAATTTTGTTGAAAAAAAATATGATTATGAAAATCTAGTTAAAGATACATTAAAAATATTTCAACAAAAAAGAGAACTTGGATTATTTGAATTAGGAAGTAATAATAATGAAGTATCTATCACTAATTTAGAATATAACAAACCATACTTTATCATTTTATTAGCAGACTATAAAACAAAAGGTTCAAATCTAAAAGATTTAATATCTTCAATTGATGAGTCTTTATATAAAAATTTAGATATAAGATTTGCTATATCTAGTTTTATGGGTTACGGACTATATAGTGAATGTCTTTTTACAAAAGAACAAGTAATTTCATTTTTAAATATAAAAGAAGGTTATTAAATGAATACTAAATATAATTTTCCGTTAGAAAATACCAAACAATTAGAAAGTCTTGCTTTTAATGCACTAGATGAAAAAATAGATGATTTACCTGAATTAAACTCTATGTATGAAGATATTGCAAATAAAGATTATAAAAAAGATAAATATAAAGGCTACATATTAAAAGAGATACAAATCCTAAAATTAATTAAATTCGATGGCTATATCCTTTTACTTAAAGAACTTAACGATACAGCTGAACAAATGCAGATTTATATAAAATTTTTTGGTAATATTCAAAATAGTCTTATATCCTTTTTACTAGGATTTACTGAAGAATATACACTAGAAAATAACAAAAAATTTATAAACTTTATACCTTTTACAAAAGATCCAGTTATAAATATCATAATTGAAAATGAAAGAAAACATGAGTTAATTAATCATATAAAAGACAAATATAAAAATATGATCACTAATCTAACTTATAAATCTATTGAGTTTAAAGAACCACTAAAGTTAAACTTTATAAACCTTGATGTAGATATAAAAAACACTCTTTCTAAAGATGATGCAATAAAACTAGGCTTTGAAACAGAAAGTGTAAATATAAACTTTTCCACTATGAGTGCACAAATCACAAAACAAAATAAAATTCTTTTAGGATTTGATAGTTTAGGACTTGGGGAAGTAGCAGTTAATAAAATACTTAAAGAAAGAGAGGGAGGATTAGAAAGACTATTTAAAAACTTCGAAGATTTTCAAAGACGTATTGATATGAGTATATTTACAGATATTCAAATAGAAAAGTTGACAAAACTATTTTAAGCTAAGTCAGAAAAGTCAGATTTGATTATTAGAAGTTTTTTCTCTTTTTTATTATAGATAAATCTCTCATCAGAGTCTGAGATTGCTTTGAAGATTAGCATTTTTATCTCTTTTTCTGTTTTATTATATCTTTTCATTAAAACAAAAAAATCTTTTAGAGTTATAAACTGAGTATCTTTTGCTTCTTCATTTATCATTTGCTCAGAGGTTTGAGCTGATGAAGGAGTTACAACTTGTTGAATTTGAGGTTGATTTTTATAAATACCTCTCATTTCATTAAATGCACTTTGTAGAAGTTTGATTTCTGAGTTAAATACTTTTACTATTCTTTTTTGATTCTTTTCTAGTCTGTTGATTTCAGATTTATACTGTTTTTTCATCCACTTCATAGAATCTTTTAATAGAACAATTTGTTCATTTTTTACATCTAAAATAGATTGCATATTTTCATCTGAAGTTGTATTAGAAGAAGAATTAGAAGTATTAAGTGTAACAGGTTCAACTTTTACTTTATTATTAGTTGAAGCAGCATTTCTTTCCATCTCTTCACTAATATAAACAAAAGTTTTACCTGATTTTTTGATTGATTTTAATTGATTTTTTTTAATTCTGTAGTGTACACCTTGTAAAGATAATCCCAATATTTGGGCAGCCTGAGAGGTAGTTACTAATCTTTCCAAGGTTTATGTCCTACATTTTATCGCTGTCGATTTCAATTACAGTGTGTACGTTACCTCTTGGTTTAAAGTCAGCAATAACTTTCATCCATTTAGGTTGTAGTTTTTCATATAATGTATCAAAAATCTCATTTGCAGAGTTTTCATGAGATACATGTCTGTTCATAAATGAGTTAATGTATAGTTTTAAAGCTTTTAATTCAATAACTTTTTCATTTGGTGTGTATGATAATTTAATAGTAGCAAAATCTGGATATCCACTTCTTGGACATTTACACATAAATTCTGGTAATTCGATATCTATTAAATAACTTTTTTTATTTGTATTTGGCCAATAATGTTCATCTTTGTTTATATCAAACTCAAGAATCTCTTTTTCACCATATTTTAATTCCATATCTTTTATAACCTTTATAATAATTAATTTAAGGCCATTTTAGCAAAATCTTACTTACAATTGTTACTAATTGAATAAAAGTAAAAATTTGAGTATAATTCCAAAATCCATAGTTTTTAATATAAATTATAAGTTTTTTTGGAAAGCGGATTCTTATATTTTGTATAGATGGGTGAATTTGATACAAAAAGAGTAATTCATGGATATAACACAAAAAGTATATGATATTGTAATTATTGGTGGTGGACCAGGTGGAATTGGTACTGCCATTGAAGCTGCTGCTCATAATGTTGGAGAAATCCTTTTAATTGAAAAAACTGATAACCACTCAAACACAATTAGAAAATTTTATAAAGACAATAAGAGAGTAGATAAAGACTATAAAGGTCAAGTAACTCAACTTCAAGGAAATGTAGACTTCTATGATGGGACAAAAGAAACTACACTTGATTATTTCAATAATTTACTTGATACAGAAAAAATTGATGCAACTTTTAATACAGAAGTTGAGAAAATTATTAGAGAAAGCAACAGCTTATTATACATCCACACTTCAAAAGGGATTGTAATGACTAGAAATGCTGTTGTAGCTATTGGTAAAATGGGTAAACCAAATAAGCCATCTTATAAGATTCCACCATCAATTAGAGCTCAAGTAAATTTCAATCTTGACAAATGTTCTTCAAATGAGAAGATTTTAGTTGTAGGTGGTGGTAACTCTGCAGCTGAGTATGCTTATGATTTAGCTGAGCAAAACAACACAGTTACATTAGTTTATAGAAAACCAGAGTTTTCAAGACTAAATGAAACAAATGAAGACTATTTATATAGATATCATGGTGAAGAGAAGTTAAGACTTAGAATGAATACTGATATTGAGTCATTAGAGAATGAAGCTGGAAAAGTAAAAGTTAATTTCAATGATGGTTTCTCAGTATTATATGATAGAGTAATTTATGCAATTGGTGGAACAACTCCAATTGATTTCTTAAAATCATGTAAGATCGATGTTAATGAAAAAGGTCAACCAATTTTTGATGAGCACAATGAAACAACAGCAAAATGTGTATACGTAGCTGGTGATATCGCATTTAGCTCTGGTGGTTCTATTGCAATTGCATTAAACCATGGTTACCACATTGTTAACAATATTATAAGAAAAAGAGGGAGAATTTACTCTCACACTGAAAAGGTAGCCTCTTTAGAGTCAAACTAAAAAAACAAAGTGTAGTCTTAATGACTATACTTCGTTAAATTAGGGCATTCAACACAATATAAGCCCTTTTCGTCTTTCTGGCAAACCACACAAGGTCTAGGTTCTTCAAACTCTCTTTTTTTAATTGCTTTTGGATGTAGGGATGCTACATAAGAGACGTTTTCAACTGGATCAAAAGTCAACATTTTTAAAATACTTTCATCCAAATTATTGTTTTTTGCAAGTGCTCTTCTTACATTCATTGATGGGTTTCTTTGAAGAAACAACATTTCATCTAAGCATGTAGTTCTTAATGCTAAGTCTATTAAATCATCTATACTTAAGTCTCTTAAATTCATGTCACACCCTAAGTTTCAAAATTTAGTTTTTCATTATAACCTAAAATTAAGATTTCAGGTGTATATTTTATAGCTTTTTTCAAGAAATCATATACTTTTCTATATGATGAGGTAACTTTATAGAAAAAATTGCCCCATTTTCTGCATTTTTGGCAAATATATTTCCATTTAAGTGATTAGCTACAATATCATATGAAAGATATAGTCCCATACCAGTTCCTTTTTTACTATGTTTAGTAGTAAAATACGGTTCAAATATATTATCTATAATATCTTTGTCAATTCCTCCTGCATTATCTTCTATATCTATTGTGTAAGATAATTCATCTTGATTAACACTTATTTTTATATCTCTATTTTCTATATCTTTTTTTATAAGTGCATTATTTGCATTCATTAAAATATTGAACATTACTTGAGATAAAAGTGTAGGTATAGTCTCTATTAAGTTTTGATTTTCTTTATAGTTTATTTCTATATTAATAAAATTCTTTTTTAATATGTCAATATTTAAAGTAATAATATCATCAATAACATCTTTTAAATCAACATACTCAACATCATAATCCTCTTGAGTATATTTACTAAATGTTTCTATAATTTTTGTAAGATAGTTTGCATTTTCCATTACAAGTTCATAAGTATCATCAAACTCTTTTTCTATTGGAAGATTCATATCTTTTTTTAGTTTTAATCCAGAAGTTGCTGTTGTTATAACAGATAGGGGTTGTCGCCATTGATGGGCTATGTTATTAAGCATTTCACCCATTTGGGCTAATTTTATCTGCTCATAGAGGTATTTTTCTTGATTTCTTCTTTTTATTACCTCTTTTTGCACCTTTTTATCTAATAATTTATTTAACTCTTTTAGCTCTTTTGTTCGTAAGTTTACTTTATCTTCAAGTTCATGTTTTGATTTTTCCACCTCTTTTTGAGTTCTAATAAGGTGTTCAATCATAATATTAAAATTATAAGAAAGCTCATAGATTTCATCGCTTCTATTTACATTAGGTATTAGTTTATAATCCCCTTTTACTATTGCTTTTGTTCTTTTATTTAACTGTAAAATAGGCTTTAACATCCATTTTGTAAAAATATAAGTAAAAAGTACAGATATTAAAAAAGCTATCAAAGTTACAAATATAAAATTCTCATATATTTTTTGAAGATTATTATTAAACCCATCAAGAGAAAAACCTATATGAATCCACCCCCAGTTATAAGAAGAGATATTTATAGGGTAAGTAAAATGAAATACTTCTTCATCTAAAAACTCACCTTTCATTATTAGGTATTGACTATCCTCTTTTTGAAGAGCTTTATACTTTGGAGCAATATCTTTTACTAAACTCCATTTATTGTTATAAACAACTATATTCTCGCTATATTTTTTATAAAATACCAGATATTTAACTCCTTTATTTTGTTCCATAAACTCCAAAGAGTTATCGATAATATAAGAGGTTGCATCATTTAAAATTGCATTAGTATTTGCTAATAACATAGTCTTTGCAACTATTATTGCTTGATTTTCCATAATTTTAATATTAGAATTTTTCTGATCATTGTAATTTATCATCCCATAAGACAATAAAATAGTTAGAATCACAGATAAAATAGCTACATAAAATTTAACGAAAAGATTTGATTTCATAAATTTACTTTCTTGAGATTTCACTTTACTGTGGTAGTTGTTTAATTCAAATAATGATATAACACTAAAGCCCCTAATCAATAAATTATATAACTAATTTACTTTGATTTTTGAAAGAAAATAAATAATATTTTTATAGGAAAAAAGCCCATGAATTCAAGCTTTAGTAAGTTCTTTAATGATAATAATTTACCCTATGTAGAATTAAGGTATTCAAACTCTAATAAACACTATAAAGAGCATCTACATGATACCTTCTCAATTGGAGTAAATACAAAAGGTGAAAGTATCTATACAAATAAGGAAAAAAGCTTTGAGTTTAAACCTGATATGATTGCTGTAATCAACCCAAATACAGTGCATTCATGTAATAGCACTCAAAAAACAGAAAATGAATATTATATGATGTATTTAGATATAAATTGGTGTTTTGAACTGCAAAAATCAATAGATAAAAATATAAAAGAGTTTAAACCTTTTTCAAAAGAGATAATGA
>Ga0070724_10001070_pt1 | contig 17202 bp, 17 predicted proteins | sample tdDd001_FD_67278 | JGI IMG/M metagenome (GOLD analysis project Ga0070724, IMG submission 67278) | Marine sediment microbial communities from the Atlantic coast under amendment with organic carbon and nitrate - tdDd00.1 | ecosystem: Environmental > Aquatic > Marine > Coastal > Sediment | place... | reverse complement strand
GGGCTAAGGGCTAAGGGCTAAGGGCTAAGGGCTAAGGGCTAAGGGCTAAGGGCTAAGGGCTAAGGGCTAAGGGCTAAGCATGATAAGAGCAAAAGCGGCAGCGTAAAACCACCTCTTTTGCTCTTTGCTTTTATCGTTTCTAGCAGCGAAGCGCTCTAGTCTCTAGTAAGGAAGGCACCGACCGCTCTGTATTCTCAGGGCAACGCCCGTCTCTGTATTCGCTCTTTTCAAGCCCTTACGGTTTCAACGCTTGACGCGTAAACGCCTCTCCGCCACATTTAATGCATGGCCCAATGGTTGTGGGGTGAGTGTAATAGGTTTTATGACTGCATTTATCACACACTAAGTAGCCAAGGCCAATCACGTCCCCTTCTTGATACAAGCCACGGTGTTCTAAATCTTCGAATAATTCACGCCATTCAACTTGAGTGCGATCGGTAATATCTAACAATCCTTGCCAAATTGAGTTAGATATCAACATCAGGAATGTACTGTTATCCTTATCTTTCTGATAGTTATCGGTAAACTCTTTTAAATCGGACTTCACATAAGCCGACACAAGTGACATCTCATCTTTGGTCATATCACTGGCGGCCGACATCACTTCTGCAGACGTTTCTAATACCCTTTCAACCTCTTCAGGACTGTGCTTAAGAGTATCGACGACATCTTCTAACATCTCTTCATAACTGACTTTACGCTTAGGCATTCATCACCTCCGTGGATTGGCTATTGTTGACTGTCTCTCCTTTATGTATTCTATGCTGATCAAAACGAATCTGATCTAACCGATCTCACAAATTCCAAGATAACCGGATATCATCGATGCAAGAGCAATATAACCCGCAAGATATTGAACAGAAAGTTCAACAGCACTGGGACAACAACAAGACCTTTGTTGTAACTGAAGACCCAACAAAAGAAAAATTCTACTGCCTGTCTATGTTCCCGTACCCAAGTGGCCGACTGCACATGGGTCACGTACGTAACTACACCATCGGTGATGTGGTATCTCGTTTCCAACGCCTGCAAGGCAAAAATGTTATGCAGCCTATCGGTTGGGATGCGTTTGGTCTTCCAGCAGAAAACGCTGCGGTTAAAAACAACACCGCACCAGCGCCGTGGACCTACGAAAACATCGAATACATGAAAAACCAGCTTAAACTATTAGGCTTTGGTTACGACTGGAACCGTGAATTCGCCACTTGTACGCCAGAGTACTACCGCTGGGAACAAGAGTTCTTCACTAAGCTGTACCCAAAAGGCCTAGTGTATAAGAAGACTTCTTCGGTTAACTGGTGTCCTAACGACCAAACCGTTCTTGCTAACGAGCAAGTGGAAGACGGCTGCTGCTGGCGTTGTGATACCCCAGTAGAGCAAAAGAAAATTCCTCAGTGGTTCATTAAGATCACCGAATACGCGCAAGAGTTACTAGACGATCTAGACAACCTAGACGGCTGGCCTGAAATGGTGAAAACCATGCAGCGTAACTGGATTGGCCGCTCTGAAGGGGTTGAGCTCTCTTTCGCCGTTAACGGTGAGCAGGCGCCACTAGAAGTCTACACCACGCGCCCTGATACCCTAATGGGTGTTACTTACGTTGGCATCGCAGCAGGTCACCCTCTGGCTGAAAAAGCAGCCAGCAACAACCCAGAGCTTGCAGCATTTGTAGAAGAGTGCCGCAACACCAAGGTAGCCGAAGCAGAACTGGCGACCATGGAAAAGAAAGGCATGGATACTGGCCTGCGCGCTGTTCATCCACTAAACGGCCGTGAAGTTCCAATCTTCGTTGCTAACTTCGTATTGATGGATTACGGCACTGGCGCGGTAATGGCCGTTCCTGCCCACGACCAGCGTGACTACGAGTTCGCAACCAAATACGGAATAGACATCGTACCGGTTATCAAACCAGAAGATGGCAGCGAGCTAGATATCTCAGAAGCGGCGTACACCGAAAAAGGCGTACTGTTTGATTCTGGCGAATTTGATGGCTTGGCTTTCCAAGACGCATTCAACGCGATTGCGGCAAAACTGGAAGCGGAAGGCAAAGGCAAGAAAACCGTTAACTTCCGTCTCCGTGACTGGGGTGTTTCTCGCCAGCGTTACTGGGGCGCTCCGATCCCAATGGTGACCACCGAAGACGGTGAAGTTCACCCGGTTCCTGCTGACCAATTGCCAGTGATCCTGCCAGAAGATGTGGTGATGGATGGCGTAACAAGCCCAATCAAGGCAGATAAGTCTTGGGCAGAAACCACCTTCAACGGTGAGCCAGCGCTACGTGAAACCGATACCTTTGATACCTTTATGGAATCATCTTGGTACTACGCTCGCTACTGTAGCCCACAAGCAGACGATATCCTAGACCCTGAAAAAGCCAACTACTGGCTACCAGTAGACCAGTACATCGGTGGTATCGAGCACGCTTGTATGCACCTATTGTACTCGCGTTTCTTCCACAAATTGCTTCGTGATGCCGGTTACGTAACCTCTGACGAACCATTCAAGCAATTGCTTTGTCAAGGTATGGTACTGGCAGACGCTTTCTACCACACCAACGAAAAAGGCACTAAAGAATGGGTTGCCCCAACAGATGTGACTATCGAGCGTGATGGCAAAGGCCGCATTGAATCGGCAGTCGATGACCAAGGCCGTACGGTTGAACACTCAGGCATGATCAAAATGTCTAAGTCGAAAAACAACGGTATCGACCCACAAGAGATGGTAGACAAGTACGGCGCTGACACCGTTCGTCTGTTCATGATGTTTGCATCACCTGCTGACATGACCCTTGAGTGGCAAGAGTCTGGCGTTGAAGGCGCGAACCGCTTCTTGAAGCGTGTTTGGAAACTAGTCGGTCAACACGCAGCGAAAGGCGCAGCAGAAGCGGTTGATACTGCAGCACTTTCTGGCAACCAAAAAGCACTGCGTCGTGATGTGCACAAGACCATCGCGAAAGTAACGGATGATATTGGCCGTCGCCAAACATTCAACACCGCCATTGCTGCCATCATGGAGCTAATGAACAAACTGGCGAAAGCGCCACAAGAGTCTAGCCAAGATCGCGCAATTCTTGATGAAGCACTAAAAGCGGTCGTTCGCATGCTTTACCCAATGACGCCTCACATCTCTTACGAAATGTGGAATGCGCTAGGTGAGTCCGATGTCGATACGGCAACCTGGCCAACCTTCGATGAAGCGGCACTGGTTGAAGACGAGAAGACTATTGTCGTGATGATCAACGGTAAGCTGCGTGCAAAACTGACCGTTGCAGCAGACGCAACCGAAGAGCAAGTTCGCGAACTGGGCCTCAACGATGAAAACACTAAGAAGTTCCTAGATGGCCTAACCATTCGTAAGGTGATCTTTGTTCCTGGCAAGTTGCTTAACATCGTTGCAAACTAACTGATATTTTAATTGTCTTATCAGTAACCAATCAAAACAGGGTGAACCTTCACCCTGTTTATTCGGTTTTGCTTAGCACTTTTCATACCCATGCCAATCTATTCAGAGTGACATGGGTATTGTTTAAAAGTCCTCAGCAAAACCTATTAGCCAAATTCAAGGGAGTTCTTAAGTGAGCCGTCTTTTTATCACCCCTTCTGTTCGCCTGTTGACCGTAGCACTACTTGCTATGCTGACAACCGCCTGTGGTTTTCACTTTCGTGGGACATACCTACTCCCCGATGAAGTATCACGGCTCTCTTTCACCAGTTTTGACCCATACAACAAACTGACGCGCTACGTACGCACCGAGCTACACATGAACGGCGTAGACATGGTTCAGCCTTCTGAAAGCACCCCAAATCTCCACTTGGTCAGTGAAACAAACGAAGAGCGTACGCTCTCTTTGTACCAAAACAGCCGCGCGGCGGAGTACGAATTGACCTACACCACGACATTCCGAGTCACGGCTCCAGAAGTAGGTAGCCAAACGTATTCAACAACCGTGAACCGAAGCTATCTCGATAACCCGTTAACTGCACTAGCAAAATCGGAAGAAAAAGAGATGATTATTGATGAAATGCGCAAACAAGCCGCTCGTCAGATCTTACGTCAAATGGCACGTTTAAAAGCCGCCATTGATAAAGAGCAGCAACAAATCGACACCGATGTGATCCAAACGACGACGACCCAAGCAGTCGAAGAGTAATCGGACATGCGTATTTTTGCAGACAAGCTAGCAGACCAACTCAATCGTCAACTGCATCCGGTCTATCTATTACTGGGCAGTGAGCCTTTGCTTATTCATGAGAGTCGCCTAGCGATTTATGCGCAAGCAGAACAAAACGGCTTTGAGGAGCGCCATCGCTTCGCACTTGATGCCCAGCTCGACTGGAGCCAAGTGTACGATTGCTGCCAAGCCTTAAGCTTATTCTCGGCTCGCCAAATCATTGAACTTGAAGTTCCGGAGTCGGGGCTTCCTGCTGGGGCGCATAAAGATCTATTAGCCTTAGCAGACATGCTCAACCCAGATATACTGCTAGTAGTGATAGGCCAAAAAATCACTCGCCAGCAAGAAAACACTAAGTGGTTTAAAGCGTTATCGGCGCAAGGCGCTGTCGTCAACTGCTTAACGCCCGATATCCAGCGCTTGCCTCAGTTTGTCGCGCAGCGCTGTCGCAAGCTAAACCTAACGCCAGATACCGAAGCAACCCAAATGCTTGCCCAGTGGCATGAAGGCAACTTACTGGCACTGGCACAAAGCTTAGAAAAATTATCGCTGATCTACCCCGATGGCCAGTTAACGCTCCCCAGAGTAGAAGAAGCGCTCAGCCGGCATAATCACTTTACCCCGTTTCAATGGGTAGACGCCCTACTCGCAGGGAAAAGCAAGCGTTCGCAGCGTATATTGCGTCAATTAGAAGCCGAAGGTGTCGAAACCATCATTCTATTGCGAACAGTGCAAAAAGAGTTGTTGCTGCTGCTTGAAATGCACAGTGAGCAAATGCAACAACCGATCAGCCGAATTTTCGAAACGCGCCGAATTTGGCAAAATAAGCGCCCACTGTACAGCGCCGCCTTACAACGGCTCAGCCCCAAATCCATCACCCGCTTATTGGCCGTTGTGACCCGGGCAGAAATAGAAACCAAAACCAGTTATGGCTCGGTTTGGCCATTACTTGTACAGTTATCGCTTGAGTGCTGCGCACCTAATTCACGTATCCCTAGTTAATAGCAAAAGCGTGGTATAATTCACCCCGTTTTATTGATCCAAAGATTGAGGAAGAAACCTTGCAACTTGAACAACTAAAAGACTTTTTAGCCGACAAAGCTGACGACATGAAAGCAGAAGACATTGTAACGATCGACGTACAAGGTAAGTCCAGCGTGACCGATTTCATGGTGATCTGCACTGGTACCTCTAAGCGCCATGTTGCGTCTATTGCCGATCACGTTGCAAGTGAAGCGAAGAAAGCGGGCCTAGAACCACTTGGGGTGGATGGTGAGCAAGAAGGTGAATGGGTCGTTGTCGACATGGGCAGCACTATGGTTCACGTCATGCAAGAAGCGCATCGTGACCTGTACCAACTAGAAAAGCTTTGGAGCTAAGCGTTGAAAATCCAACTAATTGCTGTCGGCACCAAAATGCCTAAGTGGGTTGAAGAAGGCTTTAAAGAGTACCGCCGCCGCTTTCCCCACGACATGCCACTGGAATTGATTGAAATTCCAGCCGGTAAACGTGGCAAAAATGCTGATATCGCCCGCATATTACAAAAAGAAGGCGAAGCGATGCTGGCCGCGGTGCCAAAAGGCAACCGCATCGTCACGCTCGATATTCCTGGCAAACCTTGGAATACCGAACAGCTTGCTCAGCAACTAGAAAACTGGAAGCTTGATGCTAGAGACGTCTCTATTCTGATCGGCGGCCCTGAAGGCTTGGCACCCGCGTGTAAAGCCGCCGCAGAGCAAAGCTGGTCGCTTTCACCGCTGACCCTACCTCACCCATTGGTGCGCGTAGTGATGGCCGAGAGCTTATACCGAGCGTGGAGTATTACCGCAAACCACCCTTACCACCGAGAATAGTACTCCATGAAACGCACGCGCACCCAGATCCGAGATTACCATGCCGAATCAGCGCTTTTTTCTCGTCGAGCCATTGTCGCTTTTTTCGGCATTGTCACTTTGATGGGTGCGCTTCTGCTCAACCTATACAATATTCAGGTCAACCAATACCAAGACTACAAAACGCGCTCGAACGATAACCGAATTAAAGTCGTCCCTATCGCTCCGAATCGCGGGCTTATTTATGACCGCAATGGCGCATTACTAGCCGAAAACCGGCCTGTTTTTAGCCTGGAACTCACCCCGGAAAAAATTAAAAACATCGACGAGACGATTACCAAGCTGCAAACCATCTTGACCATTACGCCAGAGCGTATCGCATCGTTCCACAAAGAGCGCCGCCGCACTCGGCGTTTCAAATCAGTGCCGCTACTCAATCAATTAACCCAAGAGCAAGTTGCCAAGTTTTCCGTTAATCAGCATAAGTTTCCGGGCGTAGAAGTCTCGGCAACATTAAAGCGTTACTATCCTTATGGCAGTGCGTTAACCCATGTTATCGGTTACGTATCGCGCATTAATGACCGCGATTTACAGCGGCTAGAAATGGAAGACAAAGCGGCCAATTATCAAGCCACTCGTGATATTGGTAAACTTGGTATTGAGCGTTTCTACGAAGATGTTTTGCACGGTACCGCTGGCTATCAAGAAGTTGAGGTCAACAGCCGTGGGCGAGTGATCCGCACCCTGAAATACGTCCCTCCAGTACCAGGGCAAGACTTAGTGCTAAACCTAGATATCGAGCTACAAGAATACGTGTTTGCTTTGCTCAATGGACGACGCGGCTCTGCAATCGTATTAGATCCGGTCGACAACGGCGTTTTAGCCATGGTTTCTAGCCCAAGTTACGATCCCAACGCCTTTGTGCACGGGATCTCGGGCAAAGGTTACCGAGCTTTACTCGAAGACAAAGATCGCCCACTGGTAAACCGGGCCACATTGGGGATCTATCCCCCAGCCTCGACCATCAAACCATTTATGGCTATCGCAGCGCTGCAAGAAAAAGTGATCACCCCAAATACCACCCGTAATGACCCAGGTTATTGGAAAATTCCAAATTCACAAACCAAACCATTTCGTGATTGGCTTCGTTGGGGCCACGGCAAAGTTGATGTTGTAAAGTCGATCGAAGAGTCCGTGGATACCTTTTATTACCAAATCGCTTACGACCTAGGTATCGACCGCATCTCATCGTGGATGATGCTATTTGGTTTTGGCGATTATACTGGTATTGATATTCGCGAAGAGAGCAAAGCCAACATGCCGACCCGCGAATGGAAAATGGGCCGTCACCGCAAACCTTGGTATCAAGGCGATACCATCCCTGTCGGCATAGGCCAAGGTTACTGGACAGCCACGCCAATGCAAATTGCCAAAGCAACTTCCGTTTTGGTTAATCGCGGCAAAGTGATGGCACCACACTTACTGCGCGCAACGATAGATAAGTCGGTTGAACCCTATCAAAAAACCATCGCACCGATCGAAACCTATCCACCGATTGAAAACGTTCCGGACAAGTTCTGGGATATCTCCCTCGAAGGCATGAAACGGGTTCACCACGGTAAGCGTGGCACCGCACGCCGCTCCTTTTATGGCGCGCCTTACCTAAGTGGCGGAAAATCGGGCACAGCACAAGTATTTGGCCTTAAAGAAGGGCAAGAGTACAACGCAGAAGAACTGGCAGAACACCTGCGAGACCATGCTTTGTACACCGGCTTTGCCCCATGGGAAAAACCGGAAATCGTCCTCTCTATCGTACTAGAAAACGCCGGTGGCGGCTCCTCTCATGGTGGGCCGGTCGCAAGGAAAATCTTTGACCATGTACTACTTGGTCAAAAAGGCAGTGAGAAAAAATAATGAAATTTGACCCATCAACAGGACAAAATCGTAGCTTCTTTGAAAAGCTGCATATTGACCTTCCCATGCTTTTGGGCATTTTGCTCTTGATGCTGTGTGGCTTGGTGATCATGTACAGTGCCAGTGGTCAAAGCCTTGCCATGATGGACAGACAAGCCATGCGTATGGCGCTGTCATTGGTGGTGATGGTCGTACTGGCTCAGATACCGCCACGGACCTATGAAGCCCTCGCCCCACTGCTCTTTGTATCCGGCGCCTTATTATTATTGGGGGTGCTCTTTTTTGGTGAAGCCTCAAAAGGTGCCCAGCGCTGGCTTAACCTAGGCTTTGTTCGTTTTCAACCGTCAGAATTGCTCAAGCTCGCGGTACCATTAATGGTGGCGCGTTATATCGGTCGACAGGCGCTGCCGCCGACCCTTCGAACCCTGATGGTTTCACTCTTAATGGTGTTTATTCCTACCATCTTGATCGCCAAGCAACCGGATCTCGGTACGTCGATCCTCATCGCCGCCTCGGGAATTTTCGTTATTTTCCTTGCGGGGATCAGCTGGAAAATCATTGGCGCTGCTGCGGTTGGGTTGGGCGCCTTTATCCCGGTGCTGTGGTTTTTCTTAATGCGAGAGTACCAAAAAGTACGCGTCCGAACGCTCTTTAATCCAGAGTCTGACCCACTTGGCGCTGGCTACCACATTATTCAAAGTAAAATTGCCATTGGCTCAGGAGGCTTAACCGGCAAAGGCTGGTTACACGGCACCCAATCGCAACTCGAGTTTTTACCCGAGCGTCACACCGACTTCATTTTTGCGGTTATCGCAGAAGAATGGGGCATGCTCGGGGTTATGGCGCTACTTTGCATCTACCTATTTATTATTGGCCGAGGGCTCATTCTGGCGAGTAAAGCACAAACGGCGTTTGGTCGAATGATGGCGGGCAGTATCGTCTTAAGCTTCTTCGTTTACGTTTTTGTAAACATCGGCATGGTCAGCGGCATTTTGCCGGTCGTGGGTGTTCCACTCCCCTTGATAAGCTATGGTGGCACCTCCATGGTCACCCTTATGGCTGGTTTTGGCATCTTAATGTCTATTCATACTCACAGAAAAATGCTCTCTAAGGCGACCTAAACATGCTAAAAAAGATCGCAACCGCAGCGACATTCATGCCACTTTTGTTAGTGGGCTGCTCAAGCACAGATCAAGGCCGCTACAGCATCGATGATGACGTGGCACCTAAGGCGCCGATCACCGTTGAGCACCTTGAAGACGCGCACCCTAAATACGAACCCATCAGTTTAGGGGGCAACAAAGATTACCAACTGCGTGGCGAGTCTTACCAAATCGTTAAGGAGCCCAAAGGCTTCAAGCAGCAAGGTATTGCGTCTTGGTATGGTAAGAAGTTTCATGGCCACCTCACCTCCAATGGTGAGATCTATGACATGTACTCGATGTCTGCGGCACACAAAACCTTGCCAATCCCAAGCTACGTCAAAGTGACCAATAAAGATAACGGCAAAACCACCGTTGTGCGCGTTAATGACCGCGGCCCGTTTCATGAAGGACGTATTATCGATCTCAGTTACGCTGCAGCGTATAAGTTGGATGTCCTAAAAACCGGTACCGCGAACGTCGAAATTGAATATATCTCGGTTGAAAAGAGCGCGAACTCGCCTTTGAAAAGTGAACACCAGTTCATTATTCAGGTCGCGGCTTCAAAAGATGATCAAAAAGCGCGAACTTTAGCCCAGCAATTAGGTCAAACTTTATCAGTTAAAAGCTTTACCCAAGGTGAAAAAGCCTTACATCGAGTATTTCTTGGCCCGTTTGATGACGCGGATTTGACAAAGGCAACCTTAACCCAAGTACACTCGCAGGGATATCCGTCTGCCTTCATTAAGTCGTTCAAAACGAAACCTTGACATGGAATGTGACAATATCCGATTTCATTTTCGCTCTAACGTTCTGACTTAGCTCAATGATTCTGCTAAGATACGTTCAGTTTAGCTTTAAAAATTAAATAACGATTATATAAACCAATGAAAAAATCATACCTAAAGACTTTGCTTATTGCCTCTGCTGCTCTGACAGCAAGCATTGCGCCGTATGCGCACTCCGCACCTATTGTTGTCCCTGATGCACCAGAAATTGCAGCCAAGGGCTATGTATTGATCGATTTCAATTCAGGTAAGGTTTTGGCTGAAAAGGAGATGAACACTCGCCTTTCACCAGCTAGTTTAACCAAAATGATGACCAGCTACGTCATTGGTCAAGAGCTTGATCGCGGCAACATTTCCTTAAGCGACAAAGTCGTGGTAAGTAAAAACGCTTGGGCGAAAAACTTCCCAGATTCATCAAAAATGTTCATCGAAGTGGGCACCACCGTCACCGTTGAAGAGCTTAACCGCGGCATCATCATCCAGTCTGGTAACGATGCAACCGTTGCGATGGCCGAGCACGTTGCCGGCTCTGAAGATGCATTCGTTGACCTAATGAACGCGTGGGCAAAATCCATTGGCATGAAAGACAGCCACTTCGCTAACGTACACGGGCTAGATAACAATGAGTTGTACTCAACGCCTTACGATATGGCCCTACTTGGTCAAGCGTTAATTCGCGACGTGCCAGACGAATACCGCATCTACGCTGAAAAACAGTACACCTACAACGGCATCACCCAATACAACCGTAACGGCCTATTGTGGGATAAAAGCATGAACGTGGACGGCATTAAAACCGGTCACACCAGCAACGCAGGTTACAGCCTAGTTAGCTCGGCAACTCAAGGTAAAATGCGCCTTGTTGCAGCGGTTATGGGCACCAAAAACACCAATGCGCGTAAAGCAGAAAGCAAAAAGCTGCTTAACTACGGCTTCCGCTTCTTCGAAACCGTCTCTCCACACAAAGCGGGCGAAACCTTCGTTAGCGAAAAGATCTGGATGGGTGAAAAAGACGCGGTAGCACTTGGTGTCGAAGAAGACACATTTGTTACTCTACCTCGCGGCCAAGCAAAAGATCTCAGCGCGAACTTTGTGCTAGACAAAGAACTGCAAGCACCAATCAGCAAAGGCGATGTCGTTGGCCGCCTGTTCTACCAAGTCGATGGTGAAGATATCGCTGAATATCCGCTACTTGCATTAGAAAACGTTGAAGAAGGCAGCCTATTTAGCCGTCTTATTGATTACGTTGTTTTACTGTTTAAGAGCTGGTTTAACTAAACCCAGTTTATAAACAAGACCAAAAGCCGCACAATGCGGCTTTTGTTGTTCTTGAGATCTAAACTATTTGGCAGTACTATTTCGCACCGCTAAATCGAATACTCAAATTGGAGCCCGCTACAATGCTGAACATCAACTCTGATGCAAAACTGAAAGACCTACTCGAGTTCCCTTGTCAATTCACATACAAGGTAATGGGCTACGCGAAGCCTGAACTGCCAGAGTTAGTTCTTGAAGTGATTCAACGTCACGCTCCTGGCGATTACAGCCCAAGCGTAAAACCAAGCGGTAAAGGTACTTACAACTCGGTTTCTGTGACGATCACTGCGACTTCTATTGAACAAGTCGAAACCCTGTATAAAGAACTTGGTGAGATTGAAATCGTTCGTATGGTGCTATAGTGCCAGCAAACAGCCAATCTTAAACAAAAACAGCGACGTTAAGTCGCTGTTTTTATATCTGTAACATAGGAATTGTAAAATCATTGTCACTTAGATGTAGTTAGTCGTCGCAAAGAAGTTTATAATCCTTTTACTTTATATTCTCAATACGTGTAGAGGGCTAGCCCATTGTTCTGTGTCCACCAGCAGTTAGTTGTAAAAAAACTAGGTCGACAAGACTATCAACCCGTTTGGCAAGCAATGCACCAATTTACCGATACTCGCAACGACGAGTCGGTAGATGAAGTCTGGCTGGTTGAACACAACCCAGTATTTACCCAAGGCCAAGCCGGCAAAGCGGAACACTTGCTCAATACAGGTGATATCCCTGTGGTGCAAAGCGACCGCGGCGGTCAAGTAACTTACCACGGCCCAGGCCAACTGGTGGCTTACTTCCTTATTAACTTGCGCCGCAAGAAAATCGGGGTGCGAGAGCTGGTCACCAGTATTGAAAATACCGTTATTCAAACATTGCAACGCTACGACATTCAATCTGCGGCTCGCCCAGACGCGCCCGGCGTATATGTCGATAATAAAAAGATTTGTTCGCTTGGCCTACGCATCCGTAAAGGCTGCTCCTTTCATGGCCTAGCGCTCAACGTAAATATGGACTTATCCCCTTTCCTACGCATTAACCCGTGTGGCTACCAAGGAATGGAAATGATACAAGTCAGCGATTTAGTGAGCTCTTCTGAGCTAGCTGACATTGAGAAATCATTAATCCAAGAGCTTGTTTCTTTACTCGATTACAAGCAAGTAGACATCATTACAGAAAGCGAATAATCATGAGCAAACCTATCCAGATGGAAAAAGGCGTCAAGTACCGTGACGCTGACAAAATGGCGTTAATTCCAGTTAAAAACATGCCTTCTGAACAAAAAGAAGTGCTACGTAAACCAGACTGGATGAAAATCAAACTGCCTTCTGACAGTCAACGTATCCAAGATATCAAATCGGCAATGCGTAAAAACAATCTTCACTCTGTATGTGAAGAGGCCTCTTGCCCAAACCTAGCGGAATGCTTTAATCACGGCACCGCAACGTTTATGATTTTAGGCGCTATCTGTACTCGTCGCTGCCCGTTCTGTGATGTTGCCCACGGTCGCCCTATGCCGGCTAACGCGGAAGAACCTGCTCAACTGGCAAAAACCATTGCCGACATGAAGCTAAAATACGTGGTGATCACCTCGGTTGACCGTGATGACCTGCGTGATGGCGGTGCCAAACACTTCGCCGATTGTAACCGAGAGATCCGTGCCCTTAATCCTGAAATAAGCATTGAAACTCTAGTGCCTGATTTTCGTGGTCGTATGGATGTTGCGCTTGAACTGCTCAAAGACAACCCGCCAGATGTGTTTAACCACAACTTGGAAACAGCACCTCGCCTGTACCGTAAAGCGCGCCCAGGGGCAAATTACAAGTGGTCGTTAGAGCTACTGCAAAAATTTAAGCAGCAGCACCCAAACATCCCAACCAAGTCCGGCGTGATGATGGGCCTTGGCGAAACCAAAGAAGAGATCATCCAAGTCCTTAAAGATCTACGTGAGCATGGCGTTACCATGCTGACACTAGGCCAGTATCTAGCACCAAGCCGTCACCACTTGCCCGTCGAGCGCTACGTGCCGCCTGCTGAGTTTGATGAGCTTAAAGAGATTGCCTTAGAGCTAGGCTTTACCCACGCCGCTTGCGGGCCATTTGTGCGTTCTTCTTACCACGCAGACCTACAAGCACAAGGCAAAGAAATTAAGTAAGCTTTTGATTAATAACGCTCTAACTACGCTAGTTAGGGCGTTTTTTATTGGCTGAATTTTACTCATTGCCGAGTTTACGCTAAGATAGCTAGACAATTCTTTACATTAAGTTGATAGACAGAGCTGGCAGACAGTTTAACATTGCACCTATAGCCAACTATGGTTTTCAACTTAACTATAATTCTAATTTAATTTGGATATTTCGCATGAAACTATTAGCAGCAGCGGGTCTTATCGCATTCACTCTTACCGGTTGTGCTTCTGCGCCAACTCAACAAGACAACTACATGGATGCTTCTTTCGAACTTTGTAATACGGAAGTAAAAGTCTACTCAACCAGTGACGACGGCCGCGTTCGTATCGTATGTGCCGATGGCTCTAAATTCGCTCTTCGCAGCGCCGACACCCTTGAAGTAATGCGTGATATCAATGCTGACTACTGTAGTGGTGAAGGCCTTTCTAAGTTCAACGAAAGCTCGCGCTACTACCAGTTCCGTTGTAAGTCTGGCGAAACAATTAGCATCAATAAATAATCAAGGCCAGTCGCGGGCTTACTGCTTGGCACGAGGCGCTAAGGCGCTTCGCTTGAAGACAAAAAGAGCAAGAGCACCTGTTGGCCCCTTGCTCTTTTCGTTTCTAGCTTGATGAGCTTATATCAGGAAACCACATTCAAAGTACGTAGTAGAAAAGCCTATCATCTCGGAATTGAGCAGCGAAATGTCTGAGATCGACTCACCACAACTAGAAGCCTTAACGCCGACTAAAACGCATCATGAAAACGCTGAACATACTGTTTGGGGGTTAATCCGCGGTGCTTTTTAAACATTCGGTTGAAACTAGCAACGTTGGTGTAGCCCAATCGAGTCGCGATCTGCTCGATGTCGACGCCTTTACTCAATAAACCAACCGCAATATTACTCATCACATAACCAGACACAGTAGAAAAGTTTAGCCCTTGTGCATGCAAACGACGCTGAAATTGCTGCTCGGATAACCCCAGTAAACTCGATACCATAGACAAACTGGGTAAACCAAAGTATCGGCTGTAGTTGATCATTTCATAGATCACTTTCAACTCATCTTCAGGCTCTGGCATATTTAAAATCTCATCCAGCTCTGAGAAGTTCATCGCCAGACGTTTATTTGAGTTCTGGCGAGACTGCTTGGTGGCCAATCGTAAGTCAGAATGAATCCATACTTCGGTTCTTGAGTGGCTCCAGCCAATGTCACAGCCGAAAAACGCTTTATACTTCTGCTCGTTTTTACATATTCCTGAAATCATCACCCTTTGAGGGGTGAAGTCTGCCCCCAGGTACTCTCGCAGTACCTTAGTCATGAATATCGCTACTCGGACACTATCATGAACCTTCACCTGGGGCGAAAAGTTGGGGTTGTTATAGGTCCACTTAATAAGCGAACCAACTTGTGCACCGGCCATAAACGCGCCAGATTGCAAACTCCCCACACCACAATTGATCCGCCGAATGGTAGAGGCCAAATCGTACCCCGAAAACAGCCAACGCCCGATGGCCCCCATGCTTTCTATGTCTAGGCTTTGTGCCAATTCAAGGATGATATCTGGGTTAGCCGTCTGTTGCTCTAAACGGCTAAACCAAGCGTTCACTTCGGAAGTTGGGATCAAGTTCATCGGGCTGTGGAACACCGCCTCTGGTACCCCCAATCGGTTGATATCGATCCCATAACGCTTCACCGCAAGGGCGCCGATATTGGCAATGGCGATCGCACGCATGAAGTGAACACTTTTCATTAATACAACCTTACTAATCACATCAAAAAACACTCAGTATTAAAGCAATCTGTCATATTCAACCGCTTTATTCAATTCTAAATCACAATGCGCAAAGATTAATAACCTGGAGTATTGAATGAGCTTACTTAGTGTCCCGTTTGTCGGAACCGGTGCCGATACTGCGCTACACGTTGTCGCAGCAGTGATCCTAATCGCCACGATTGGCGCTGCCGCCTATGGTTTCTGGAAACTTCACGAACTACCAATCAACAAAGCACACAGTAAAGATCATCATCAAATCGGATTGATTACTGCCCTCACATGGATTGGGTTTGTTTGGCACTGGGTATGGGTGTTAGCGGTGATCCTCGCGTTCGTTGATATGGAGAAAGCCATCATCAACTTAAGAGATACATGGCATCACACACCAACAGCAACCACACAAGAGGATTCACAATGCTAGAAGGCTTAGCGGTATGGTCGCTATTTATCTACATGTTACGCATGGTCGGTATGCCATGGAATAAAGCCACTAAATCGTTCGCTTACCTTGGCGGAACTTCTTGGTTATTGTTTGTTTGGGTAGGGCTGATTAACTTTACCCCAATGGATTTGTCTGGGGGATCGGTTGTCCAGTCACCTCATATTCAGTTGCGCCCAGATTCCAGCAACGTCAGCGGAAAAGTTGAGCACATTCACATTAAGCCAAACCAAGAAGTGACAAAAGGCCAGTTAATTTATGAGCTTGACGACACACGCTACCAGATTGCCTTAAATCAAGCGACGGTGAAAAAAGAGTCGGCGCAAGTCGCGCTGGAGGTGGCGAAAGAAGACATTGCCATAGCTAAAGCAAGCTATCAGTCGCTATTACAAGATTTGGAAACGTCAAACAGCCAACTTACGGCGGCGAAAGTTGATCACGGCCTCCAAAGTAAAATGCTCAAGCGCTATAAAGAGCAAAACCGAGTGGTCAAGAACACCATTACCGCCAGCGATATTGATAAGCAAACCAGCAGTGTCGAGATGGCCAAGCAAAACATTAGCGTGATCAACTCTCAGATAAAGAAAAAACAGGTCGATGCCGATAAGGCCAAGCTCGCCATCACCAAAGCAGAACTGGCTGTGAAAAGCAGACAAGCCGACTTACGTACGGTCAATGAACAAATCGCCCAAGCGCAATGGGACTTAGACAGCACTAAGGTCTACGCCCCTGCCGACGGTTTTGTCACTAACTTTATTTTACGTGAAGGCCAAAGGGTGTCGATGATGCCGCGTTTACAGATGTACACCAACGAAAAGTACGTTTTGATGCGTGTGAACCATCAGGCACTCAGAAATGTTAAACCGGGCCAAGCAGCCGAGTTTGCCTCATCCGTTTACCCAGGAAAGGTCTTTGCTGCTGAAGTGGAAGGCATTGTCGAAGCCACCGGAGAAGCGCAAGGTAACTTACTTGGTTTCGACGACTCGGTAAGGGCGATAACTGGGAAAAACCTACAAAACAAACATCACTTTGTGCGACTAAAAGTAGCAGAAGATGAGGGATACGACTTACCTGTTGGCTCTGTCGGGCTAGCTTGGGTAAGCGGTGAAAAGCCAATTGGATTTATGGAATTTCTTGATGTCATTCGAGGGATTATCTTGCGTATGAAATCGCAGCTGTACTTCTTTTATTCGATATAGGCTCATTAGTGAAGGATGACTAGAAATTAGAACGCTGCACTGCTAGAGACGATAAAAGAAATAGCGTAACACCAAAATCGGTCATCTCGGAATCGAGGAACGAGATGTCCGAGATCTACTCAAAGCGCGCACTTATATTCAAAAACTGTCCTCACACGCGGTGAGTAGATCTCTGACAACAATGCCTACCACCAGCGCCCACATTAGCGATGGTGGGTACATTGTTTCAGAGATGACGTGCTGGGGCGGCGTTTTTATTGATAATTAAAGAGCTTAACTAAAGAGAATAAAAAAGAGCAAGAGAACCGAATTGGTCTCTTGCTCTTATAGTTTCTAGTTTCTAGTTTCTAGTTTCTAGTTTCTAGTACCTCTTCACACTGATTTTGACTAGTTGAGAGCTTCATAGGCTCTCTCTAGTTTTTCTCTAGCTGCATCCACATTGAACATCCAATTGAT
>Ga0070724_10001068_pt1 | contig 17226 bp, 18 predicted proteins | sample tdDd001_FD_67278 | JGI IMG/M metagenome (GOLD analysis project Ga0070724, IMG submission 67278) | Marine sediment microbial communities from the Atlantic coast under amendment with organic carbon and nitrate - tdDd00.1 | ecosystem: Environmental > Aquatic > Marine > Coastal > Sediment | place... | reverse complement strand
TAAAACTTTTTTTCTTATTATTCATCCTAACCCTTTCTACTAATCTAAATACTCACAAGAGATATGTAGCTCTCATCAATATTCATTATTGAATCCCACCATTGAGACTCAACCATAAATATATGGTGGTTTATTTTCTTGCTGTTCAACCAATAGCCATCCGATACGAAATTTTTTATTTCCCTCGCCAGTCAAGAGACGTTTCAGTCTACACAGGGGAAAAAAGAAAATGTAATTCCTAAATTATTTAGAATTATTTATTTCTTTGTGATATAATTACTTGCGAATATGTAAGAAATTATGTCAGAATTATAAACAATTTATTTACATTTGTCAAGCAATTCGTAAATGATTTATTTACAAAATATTAAAAACTACCATTTTAAGGGCAATATAATGACTAAATTAAGTGAAAGATTTGTTTCAGCTTTAGAGATATTAGGGTTAAAAAATGCTGATTTAACAAAAAAATATGATATTTCAAGACAAAATGTAAATAATTTCATGTCATCACAAAAGACAATGACAGAAAAATTTGCAGAGATCTGTGATGGAGAGAATATAAATATTAACTGGCTTCTTACTGGAAATGGAAAAATGTTCATTATTGAACCAAATGAAAACAATACAAACTTAGATGGAAACAACAATACAATTACTACTAATTTAACAAATAAAAGTGACCATAAAGATTTAATTGAATTTGACTACTACCCTGACATATATGCATCTGCAGGATATGGTGCAACAAATGGAGACGTTGTAGAATCACAAAAAGTTTATATGGATAAAAGTTTTGTAAATACTATACTTACTATTAATCACGCAAAAAATCTTGATATTATAAAAGTTGTTGGAGATAGTATGGAACCATTTATCCAAAATGGTGAGCAAGTAGTTATTCAAAGATATGTAGAAGCAAAGAATAACGATGTAGTGATAGCAAATATTAATGGTTCTATTTATGTAAAAAGACTACTTAAAGATCCACTTGGTAACTGGGTTAAATTAATTAGTGATAATCCATCATATCCAGACATTGAACTTAAAGATGCAGAAATAGATTATTTAAATATCATTGGTATTTTAAAAGCCAAAATAAAACTATTTTAAAATATAAATACACCCTTTTTAACATTTCATAAACAAATAGTTAGGTGTTTTGGGTGTTTTGAATAGGGTGTTTTACAACATTATTACAACAACTTTATAGCCACTATTCAAAAAACATACCCATAAAAAGAACATCTATTTTATGGGATATACAAAAGACTTATTTATAAAATTGAACACATTATTAAACATTGCTTGTTTTTTTTGAACACTTACTTTTTTACAACTTAGACAAAAAATAGCCTAGAGGTTCGATAAATTGGACTTTTTCAAAAAAAATAGCCCCTTGAGATATACTTACTTTTTATACATAACCCTACAATAATATTTAGCATATTTAAAGAATAAGATATAAAATTATATTTAGTTTCACAATTACACAAAGTAAAATATTTTTTACCTTTTTTATTAATATCCTTCTATTTAACACTTTTATTAAATAACATAAAATATATAAATTATAAAGGATACAAAATGAAAAAAGTTCTATTATCTTCAGTTTTAGCTCTAGGTTTAATTACATCATTAAATGCTTATGAATTAAATGGTGATTTAAAAGTAAAATGGACAGGTTTTAAAACAGAGAAAAAAGCCCCTGTTTCTGGTTCTTTTAAAGATATTCAACTTAATATCTCTAAATCAGATGATTTGTCTAAGTTTTTAAAAAGTGCAAAAGTTCAAATAACTACTGCATCTTTTGATTCAAAGAATCCATTTAGAGATAACAATATCACAAGTACACTATTCTCTCTTGCAACTTCAAAATACATCAAAGGTTCAATCTCTTCAGTTGATACAGCAAAAAATGAACTAATCTTAGATGTAACAATGAATGAAGTTACAAAACAAGTTCCTATGAAATATAAAGTTGAAAAAGGGAATATAACTGCTATGGGAAGCATTGATATTTTAGATTATGATATGAAGAATCCTTACATGACATTTGCAAAGAAATGTGCATCATTTCATCAAAACAAATCTTTCTCAGATGTAAATATAGAGTTTACTATCCCATATAAATAAGAGAGGCTTTAAGCCCTCTTATTTCCATATAATAAAATTATATTCCATTTTCTTTACATTTTTTTATGTTATAATCTAAGTTATATATTTAAAAGTCAATGACCTAGGTCAAATTTTTAAAGAATTTAAATAAAAGTTTTGTAAGTGAAAATCAATTTTAAATCTATCGAAAATGAAAAACATATACTAAATATCATAAAATATGGCCCTATTATATTTGTTATTACACTATCTTTAATAATTAGTTCTCTTTTTATTTATGAAAAAAAAGAAGACTTGAAAAAAGAGACTAAAATATTAGAAAAATATTTTATTGATGATAATAAAAAAAGAGTTAAAAGCCTAGTTCAAAGAGTACATTCTTATATTGAAGTTGAAAAGAAAAAACAAAAAGAAGAACTTATAAATCTTATAAAAAGAGAAGTTACTCAAGCCCATGCAATAGTAGAGAATATCTATAATAAAAACATAAAAAAAGAAAACTACTCAAAAGAAAAAACACTAGAAGAGATAAAAACAGCACTTAGAAATATTAGATTTTTAGACAATAGTGGTTATTTATTTGTCTATGGTTCAGATGGATTAAATATATTAAACTCTGAATTTCCTAAAACAGAAGGTAAAAATCTTTGGAATTACAAAGATGCAAGAGGAACACTGATTCTTCAAGAAATGAAAGAAATTCTAAGTAAAAAAAATGAGACTTTATATGACTGGTATTGGAGAAAACCTAGTGATAAAAAAAGAGAGTATAAAAAATTAGGTTTCTTTAAAAAGTTTGAACCTTATGATATATTTATTGGCTCAGGCTTATATAGTGATGATATTGAAAAAACTCTGAAAATAAATATTTTAAATAGTTTAAATAGTATTAAATACGACAACTTTGAACATATATTTGTTTATACATTAAATGGTTTATGTTTGGTAAATCCTAAAAAAGAGTTAATTGGTAAGTATAGATATCATGTAAAGAATAAAAAAGGTGAATATACCCTACAAAACTCTTTGAAATTTGTAGAAAAACATAAAGAAGGTTTTAGGTATTACTCTGCAACCGTAAAAGTAAATGAAGCTTTAAATTCAGATAGTAAAATCTCTTTTCTTAAACTTTATGAGCCATGGGAATGGATGATTGGTAGTGGTTTTTACTTAGAAGCATTGAATAATAGAATTTTAGAAAAAGAGAAAATACTTATTGACTCAACTAACAACTCTATTAAAACTATCATATTAATAACTGTTTTATTAACTCTTATATTTGTTACAATCTCTTTTTATCTATCAAAACAATTAGAGTTAAGATTTAACAACTATAAAAAGAAACTAGAAGATGAAGTGAACAACAGTTATGAAAAAGAGAAGCTTCTTATTCAGCAATCAAAAATGGCAACAATGGGCGAAATGATGGGTAGTATTGCCCACCAATGGAAACAACCATTAAGTCTACTTAGTTTATCAAATGGGCTTATTAGAATAAGCAGAGAAACAAAAGATATGTTTAGTGAAAAAGAGGTTGATGAAGCTGTTGATAATATTGATACAGCTATAAAAAACCTAAATCAAACGGTTGATGATTTCAGGAACTTCTTTAATCCAAATAAAGAAAGAAGTCTATTTAAAATATCTGATGCATTTAATGAAACATTTAAACTAACATCATCACAATTTAGAAATAATAATATTGAGTTAATAAAAAATATAATTGATGTGGAGCTTTATGGTTCACAAAATGAACTACAACAAGTGCTAATAAACCTATTAAAAAATGCAAAAGAAGAGTTAGTAAAAAAAGAGGCTAAATTTAAAAGATATATTTTTATTGATATAACAAAAAAAGAAAATCTTTTAACAATAAAAATAAAAGATAACGCAAATGGTATTCCTGAAGATATTTTAGAAAAAGTATTTGAAGCATATTTTACTACAAAAGAGAAAGATGGTGGTTCAGGAATTGGTCTTTATATGTGTAAACAGATTGTTGAAGGACATATGAAGGGTAGAATTGAAGCAGTAAATAAAACTTATAGCTATAAAGATGAAGAATATAAGGGTGCTGAGTTTATAATATCAATTCCACTTGATTTAAGAGAAGATAAAAAAAGGTAAATTTACTTGATTGAAGAAACAAAACTAGAAGCACTTGATATTTTTCCATGGAATGAAAACTTTGAAACGGGAATCAAAGAAATTGATGACCAACATAAAATGCTTATTGAACTTTTAAATAAACTAGCAAATAGTTTAACACAAGATGAAGAGTTTAAGATTGAAGAGACTTTCAATGAGCTTGCTAACTATGCAGACTTTCACTTTAAAAGTGAAGAAGTAATTTGGAAAAAATCTATTAAAGATGAAAATACTATTAGGGAACATGAAGAGAGTCACTCTTCATTTTTACCAAAGGTTTTAGAACTTAAAGAAGAATACAAAGACAAATCAATGCATGAAATGATTGAAGAAGTTTTACTATTTTTAATCAGATGGTTAGCATTTCATATAATTGATGAAGATAAAAGACTTGCTATGATTATTCAAGAGATGGATGATGGTAAAAATATCAGTGATGCGAAGTTTATCTCAAACAATAAAATGAGTGGTTCTATGAAGATTTTAATCGAAGCTATTCTAACAATGTATGATAATTTATCACTAAAAGCTATCAAATTAATTAGAGAAAGAAAAGCTAGAATAAAAGCTCAAAATGAACTAAATAAAATCAATAAAAAGCTAGAAGAGTTATCAATAACTGATCAATTAACAGAGCTTTATAATAGAAGATACTTTGAAGATGTATTTCAAAGAGAGTTAAAAAAAGCACATAGAAACAATACAGTATTTAGTGTAATCTTATTTGATATTGACTACTTTAAAAAGCTAAATGATACTTATGGTCATGCAAAAGGTGATGAGGCTCTAATAAAAGTTGCTAAGTGTCTAAAAGAAGTATGTAAAAGACCTAATGATTTTGTATTTAGAATTGGTGGTGAAGAGTTTACTATTATCATCACAAATGAAGAATTAGATACAGCATATAAATTAACAAAGATATTACAAGAAGAGCTAGAAAAACTAAAAATAGATAATATAAATAGTGAAGTTTCTAACTATCTTACTATCTCAGCAGGAATTGTATCAATCTATCCAGAAGATCAAGATAATCTTGAATCAATCATGCATCTAGCAGATGCAAAGCTTTATAAAGCAAAAGATTTAGGTAGAAATACTGTTGTAAACTAATCATATTCTTCTCTTATGAAGAACATGATAGTTGTAAATTTGCATGCTCATTTAAAGTTGGATTAGCATACTTTTCAAAATTTTCATGCTCATCAAATGGGTTTTGAGCAATATTCAATAAATCATTTACCAAAGAATAATCTTCATCATGAGCTTTCATAATTGCTTCTTGAAGCATATAGTTTTTTATAGTATATTTTGGATTTACTTTACTCATAATTTTATTTCTTTTTTCAAAAGAGCTTCCCTCATTCTCACACACTTTTTTATATGATTCAAACCATTCAACTATAGGTTGTCTAAACATAGCAATATCAGTAATAGATGTGATATCTTCAAAACTTTGCAGTTTTGATAATCTATAGAAGAATACATTATAATCCATCTTAGCAACTTCTAAAGCTCCCTCTAGTTCTTCAACCAAAGATAGATTACTATCACCACTTTTTGATACATTTAAACCTAATCTTTTACTCATAAGATTTAGATATACATTTTGATATTGAGGTAAAAATGAGTGTAAATACTCTACAGCTTTTTCTTCATCTATTAAAACTCCCATAGCATTTGCTAAAACTGCTAAATTCCATCTTGCAACATATGGTTGGTTACCAAAAGAGTATCTTCCTTCACTATCAGTATGATTACAAATACAGTTTTTCTCAAAGTAATCCATAAATGCATAAGGACCATAATCTATAGTAAGTCCTGCCATAGAGAAGTTATCAGTATTAAGCACACCATGCATAAATCCATATGCTTGCCAATATGCTAAAAGTTCACTTGTTCTCTCAACCAATTCATAAAACATCTTTTCATATTTATTCTTCTCATTTTGTAAGTGGGGATATGACTGCTTTATCACATAATTAGAGAGTTGAGTTAAATTTTCATTTGCATTTTGTGTTCTTGCAAAAAACTCAAAAGTACCTATTCTTATCCAAGAAGGAGACATTCTCATAACAATAGAACATGACTCTTGCTCCCATTCCCTATGAGCAAAAGACTCTGAGTCAATAATAGCTAAAGCTCTAGTAGTTGGTATTCCTAATGCATGCATATATTCACTTATTATATACTCTCTAATAGAAGATCTTAAAACTGCCCTACCATCTCCTTGTCTTGAGTATTTTGTAAGACCTGAACCTTTTGTTTGTAAATGCCAGCCATTTACACTTCCAAGGTTTATAGCTCTTCCATCACCAAGCTGTGGTACAAAATATCCAAACTGATGTCCAGCATATACCATTGAATAAGGAGTTGAACCATTTAAAACTTTTTTACCATTCATAAAATCTAAAAACTCTTCACTCTTACACTCTTCATAATCAAGTCCTATTAAGTCACAGGCTTTTTTATTAAAAGATACAAGTTTAGGTTTTAAAACTGGTGTTGCATCAAGTTTTTGGTATAAATCTTCATCAAATTCAAAATAGTCTACATCTAATTGTAATTCATCTAATTTCATATTTTTTCTCTTTTATAATTGTTTGTATTTTATTTCTTACACTATCAAAAATACATATAAAACAAGATAAATATTGTCCTATTTACAATTACTAAACATTTGATGGATAAAATGTTCGCAAATAAAGAAAAGGTGTATTGAATATGAAGACTTTTATATTAACTTTTATACTTTTAGCAAACACTCTATTTGCTTTTGAAAATCTAAATGAAGAGAATTTTGATAGCAAAACAAAAAAAGGAAATATTATTGTAAATTTTCATGCTCCTTGGTGTAGTGTATGCCAAGAAGCAAATAAAAACCTAAAAGAGTTTTCAAAAAATACAAATCAAAATATAAAAATATATAAAGTTGATATATCAGAAGAGATTCAATTAACAAAAACATTTAATGCCGATATGGTTCCTGTATTTGTATATATAAAAGATGGAAAAATTGTCTCACAGGAAAGTGGTATTAAAGATGTTAATAGAATAAAGGATTGTTCAAAAGCCTACTTTAAATAAATAAAAGGAATAAATATGAAAAAACTATTGCTAGTTTTCTTGTTTTGTTTTTCTTCACTTTTCGCATTTGAAGAGTTAACGAGTAAAAACTTCGATCAAAAAATCGCAAACAAAAATGTAGTAGTAGATTTTCACGCTATATGGTGAGGTGCTTGTAAGGTTCTAGGTAAGAATTTGACAAAATATAGTACAAGCAATAAACCAGATGATGTAGAAATCTACAAAGTTGATATAGGTGAGCAAAGTGCTCTTGCATCAAAATACAAAGCTTTTGCTGTTCCAATGCTAATCTACTTCAAAGATGGAAAAGAGATGGCTAGAGAAAGAGGCATCAAAAGCGTAGAACAAATCACAGACAGTGTTAATAAATATTTGAAATAATATATTTTTATAAAAGAGGTTTTCCTCTTTTATAAACTCAAACATTTCCTATAATATAAGATTTTTTTATACATAAAATCACTTCATTTTTTCTCTTAGAAAAACTTAGCTATAATTCCAAAAAAACTTTTAGGACTCACATGAAAAAGCACGTTGAAACATCATTAAGCCATATTGCAAAATTTGCACCATTCACTGAGCAAGCGGGAGCTTCTCATTTTCCAATTTATAATACGGGAACATTTGATTTAAAAAAACAAGATGGTGACAAAATTTATGACTATACAAGAAGTGATAACCCAACAAGAGAGATGTTAGAAAACCTATTTACTGAAGTTGAAGGAGGTGCAGGATGTGTTTGTACTCACACAGGTATTGCATCTGTTGCACTTCTATTTGAAACAGTATTAAAAGCTAACTCTCATATCTTAGTTGAGGCAGATTGTTATGGTGGAACATTTAGATTATTAAAAGTATTTAAAGAAAAATACAATGTAACTGTTCACTTTGCAAACTTCTTAGAGTTCGATGCAATGGAAGAAATCCTAAAAAACAATCCTATTGACTTAGTATTATGTGAAAGTCCAACAAACCCAGGTTTAAAAATCATTGACTTAAAAAAAGTTGCAGATTTAACTCACAACTATGGAGCATTATTTGCAGTTGATAACTCACTTGCGACATTTATCTCTCAAAGACCTATTGAGCTTGGAGCTGATTTTTCACTATTCTCAACTACTAAATATATCTCAGGTCATGGAGCTGTAGTTGCTGGTGCAATCGTTGCAGCAACAAAAGAGTTAAGCGATGAGATTCACTACTATGCAAATGCAGGTGGAAGATCTCAAAACCCAATGGATGTATACTTAATCACACTTGGTATTCCTACACTAAAAGTTAGAATGAAAGAGCATCAAGAAAACTCTATCATTATTGCTAAGTTCTTAGAAGAACAACCATATATTACAAAAGTTACTCACCCTGCACTAGAGTCTCACCCTCAACATGAGTTGGCAAAAGAGCAAATGGATTATATTCCAGGACTATTCTGTGCGGATTTTGAGTCATTAGAACTTGCAGAAAAGTTTATTGAAAATACTAAAATCTATGGTGAGAAGTGTTCATTTGGTTCTCCTGATTCTAGAGTTGAGATTCCTGCAAAAATTTCACATGCGTCTTTCTCAAAAGAAGAGTTAGAAGCTATTGGAATTGCTGAAGGAACTGTAAGATTCTCTATTGGTTTAGAAAACGTAGAAGATTTAATCGAAGATATAAAGCAGGCAGTAAAATAAATGAGCAACAACTATTTTAGTCACATCGAAACAGGGGAAACTCTACCAGTAAATAATGTACATGCAGTTTCTGTATCAATGCCCTACTTACAAGATGTGATTGATTATGAAAAACAAACACCAGAAATCTGTGAAAAGATAAAAAGTGGTTATCCAAGATTTGTATTACACCCATATCTTAAAAAACTAGGTCTTTATATCAAAGATAAATATGGTGTTTGTGATGACTACGAAGTAGTACTTTTAAGTTCACAAAAAGCAGTAGAACTTGTAAGTGATAAATACTTTATTCACAACAAAATAGAAATAGATGAACCTTTTGGAGTTATTTTAGTTCAAAATGGAACTACCCAACTTCAAAAAGTGTTGATGTATATTCAGCATGTTGGTTGTAACTTATCATCAAGATTAGCTGAAAAATATCTTTTTGAAGTAGGACTTATTGATGTTGTTCATCAAGAAGAGCTAGAAGATGAAGACAAAGCCCATGATATTATAGTTGATACATTAGCAAGTGCTTACAATCAACCAAAGAAAAATATTTGTTTAGCTCCATCAGGAATGAATGCAATTTATTCTGTAGTAAGAGGTCTTAACTCTATTCAAGCTCACAATGGAAGAACTGTTTTAGTTCAGTTTGGATGGTTATATCTTGATACTATGAATATAGTAAATCACCACTATTTACAATCAAAAGTATTCCCAGATATTTTAAATCTTGATTTATTAGAAGAGTACTTAAAAGAAGATGGGTATAAAGTATCTGCAATAGTTACAGAAGTTCCTACAAATCCACTTTTAAAAACTGTAGATATAAAAAGATTAAGAGCTTTATGTGATGAGTATAATATCCCATTAGTTATTGATACAACATTTGCAACACCTTATAACCTAAACTTAGAGCCTTATGCAGATATATTTGTAGAGTCACTTACAAAGTTTGCCTGTGGTAATGCAGATGTTTTAATGGGCGCTATTATTTTAAATAAAAAGCATAATCTATCACATATGACAACAGAGTTTTTCAAACACTGTGATCCTGTATATATCAAAGATAAACAAAGATTAGCTCTACAAATCAAAGATTATGAAAGTAGAGTAAAAAAAATAAGTGCAAACACAAAAGCACTTGCCCAATATTTTGAATCATGTTCATATATTGATAAGATTTTTTATTGCTTAAACGATGAAAATAAAGAGAACTATTCTCAAACCATGAGAGATGACAATTCTCTGACTGGAATCATCTCTGTAACATTTAACAAACCATTCAAAGAAGTATATGACGCTTTAAACTTTGCAAAAGGGCCAAGCTTAGGTACAGAGTTTACTCTACTTATGCCATATACATATTTAGCTCACTGGGATTTAATCTTGTCATCAGAAGGAAATAAATTCTTAGATGAAATAGGACTACCTATTGACCTACTTAGAATCTCAGTTGGAATTGAACCAATTGAAGAGATTATTAAAGAGTTTAAGAGATTAGAATCTTAAACTCTTTAATTTTAAACTACTAAAAAACTATAAATAAAACATATTTTGATTAATTTTGGACAATTAACTGATTAATAAAAGACAAACTATTAATTAATTTTGATAAAGAGTTAATTCTTTTTTACAGATATAATTCTGCTAAAACTACAAGGCTTATATCTTTATGAGCGATATATATACAATCTCAATGCTAATTTCAATAGCAACATTTACAATCACAACATATATATCACCAGGGCCTACAAATATAATCCTACTATCATCTGTTCTAAACTTTGGATATAAAAAAACCGTGCCTTTTATGCTTGCAAATGTGATTAGTTATCCACTTATGATGTTAGCTATTGGATTAGGTGTTGGACTGTTTTTAACTCAAAACCAATCTATAATGACAGCTTTAAAAGTTGTAGGTATTTCATATCTTTGTTGGATGGCATATAAAATTGCAAAAGATAGTAGTTCTTACGATATGCAAAACTCTGATGAAACAAAACCTTTTACATTTTGGCAAGGTTTTATATATCCTTGGATTAATCCAAAAGCTTGGATAGTTAATACTTCTGCTATTTCTATATTTGTCACTTCAAGTGAGAATTCTCTTATACAAGTAGGAATTATAGTATTGTTTATTTTATTTGCTATGATTATTACTGTTTATACTTGGTCTTTTGGAGGAATAGTTCTTAAAAGATTTATAAACAATGAAAAGTTTATAAAAAGAATGAACTTTGCATTGGCACTACTGTTAATATCTTCTATAATACCTATTATTTAAAACTCTTCTATTATTTCATAAATAGGTCCATTAGAAGTTAAAGTACTTTTAACTAAAACTAGTTTTAATTTTAAATAGCCTACTTTCCTATCTTCAAAACTTTTTAAATACTCTTTATAACTATCATCTTTTATCTGCTTTATTCGAAGAAGAGTAATATGAGGAATAAACTCTTTTGATTCTAAATCTAAAAAGTTTAATCTATTTAAAACTTCATTATGTAAAGACTCTAATTCTTGTGATTTTGTTGTGCAATAAAGTATTTTATTGGGTATTTCAAAAAGTTCCAAGTCATTAAATTCAACTCTTTTATATCTTAAGTAAGTTATATTAGATAAAGCTTCTTTTATAGGTGTAACATCATCAATATCACCTATAAACTTTATAGTAGTATGTAAGTTCTCTTCTTTTGTCCAGTTACCATCAAAGTGTTTATTAAACTCTTTTTGGAACTTTTCATATTCATATATTTTTGCAAATGTGCCTAGAAAAAGTCTCATTATTCAACCTCCACTTCTATTTCAAGTTCTGGAAACTTTGAATATAATAAATCCTCAATATGAACTATTTTCTCTTTTGATTGAGATAGTCCAAGGGATAAAAAACTACAAGCAATTTTTGCTTCGTGGGAATATTCACTACTTATATCAAGTACTGATATATTTTTGTTTTTTAATATATCTTTTATTGAATTGATATACTTTCTTCTACCTTTTAAAGAGTTAACATATGGAAGTTCTATATTTATAATTAAAACAGTGTTTTCCATATGTACTTCTCTTTTATAATTTTAGCACACTTTTTACTCTATGTAGAGAATCATCCTTTGATAAAGTTAATCTTACAATAGAATCAGCATTTGCTTTTAGATTATGTACGATTTTAGGTTCAAGTGAAACAATATCACCTTTTACTAAAGTATAGATCTTTTCACCTACACCAAAGTCTATTTCACCCTCAAATATCTCTACTGTAATAGGAAATGCCGTACTATGATCTTTCATAATTTGACCTTGCTTAAAAACAATTCTAATCTCTTTGGAAGAAGGTGTTTCAAGCATAGGAGTAACTTTTACTTTTTCTTCACCATATTCTAAGAAGTCATAAATATTATATTTTTGCATGTGACAGTCCTTGTTATATTTAGTTAATGATATAACAAAATAAATAAAAATCGAATGATTTAAATCAACATAGTTTTGCTAGTATATAGAAGTTTTTTTCATCCTCTTTTGACTCAATTAGTTCATAATTAGTATTAACTAAAGTTAGTATTTCATTTTTATCCACTTTACTTGAATCAAAGATGTGAAAGATTAAACCATTTTCATTTAATACTTTTTTTTGATTCTCTAAAGATTGTGATATTTCATATAGTGAGAATTCATCTAGTGAGTTTCGTGAGTATAAACAATCAGCTTTTTTATGAGTATCCATAGAGATAATATCAAGTAAAATAACTCTAATATCTATGAACTCATCTTTTAAATATCTTGTTTTAACTTTTTCATTTTCACTTGCTACTACCTCGTAGTATTCGTGTAGAAGTTTTAGGTCTTCACCTTTTTTACTTCCAAGTTCCAAAACTTTTTGGAACCTTGGAAGATGCTCTTTTAATACAGCAATAATATCAAACATCATTTATCCTATAAAATATTCGCATTTAATAAAAGCATTAACCCTAAACCAAACATTACGATTGGGGCTAATATTTCAACTATGTTCACTATTTTATGAGATTTAGCTGATACTTTATTTAAAGAAACTCCTAAAAATGATGAAGCAAAGATTACAAGCCCCATACCAAGGCTAATTGCAATACTTGCTAGAATTACAGAAAAGTATGTTTTTAAAATAAAAGCATACACAAATAAAACAACAGTTCCAGGACAAGGAATAAGTCCAGCTGTTATTACAAAGAATAAATCTTGTTTTTTTCTATGGTTTGTAAAATGAATTTGAGTATTTGATGGTTTAACAAAACTCATACCATTTTGAGCTGTTGTTGCAAACATTGGCTTATCTTCATGGGAACAACAAGCAGAACAAACACAAGACTTTTTCTTTAGTTTTCTATATAAAATAAATATAGATAAAAGCATAATCAATACAGCACTTGTTTGAGTAATATATGTAATTGAATCATCTAAGAAACTATTTAATACACTTTGCAGTATAAAAATAGAAATAACTACAAGAATTAAAGCTCCTACAATATGAACAAATGCGGTTGCTAGTGATATACCAAAGGCTTGTAAATATGAACTTTTTTGAGCTGAAAAATATGAGAAAGCCAATGCTTTACCATGTCCAGGTCCAAGTGCATGAATGATTCCATATACAAAAGAAGCTAGAAGTAAAAAGAACAGAGCATATTTATCTTCACCCTTTTCAATATCAACTAAATACTTTTTTACTTTTGTTACAAAAGATTCAAGCATAGTTGGTTCTTTTTTTACAGTTTCATCGTCTTCAAAAGATTGCTCTATTAAGTTCTCTTTTCTTTTTAAAACTTTATTTTCTTCTGGTTTTTCTTCAACAACTTCATCTACTTTTGCATTTGCTAAAGCAGGTGCATCAATAGTAAAAGTTACACTATTATAATCAAGCTCTTTTTTTATTTTGTAAGGAATTGACAATAACATTTTCTTTTGATTTGCAATCATGATAAAGTAACCTTCATCATCATACACTTCAAAATATAGTTTATTTTTATCAATAATTTTATAGTTTAAATCAAACTCATACTCAAAATATAAAACTCCACCTTTAAATATGAACTCTCTTTTTTTAATGTCTAATTTTCTTGATTCTTCATTTATTTGCGTGTCATATGAAATAAAAGTTAAATAGTTTTTAGGTTCAATATATGCTAAAAGTGCTTCTTGGATTATTTCAAGTTCAGCTTTGTCAAATGTAGCATCAAGATTAGTATCATAAAGTTGTAGAAGTTCTGTAGTGAAGGCTTCGGCAAATTGCCATTTTACTTTTGCGTGTTTTATATATTGTTTATCAGATTTGATAGAAACAGATACGTGAGTCTTTGGAGAATAGACGGAACATAGTGAGCACCCAAAAAGGATGCTCTTAAAAAAAATCAGTAATATTAAATATCTTATCATTTATAACTTTTTGCGATCTCGTTTGCTACTTTAATTAAATTTTCTTTCCACTCATATGATAATGGGTTAATTACTGCTGTATTACCTTTAATACTTTTAGCAATAGTTTGTGCACCTTGTTTTGAGAATTGTGGAGCTACAAATACAATTTTGATATTGTGAATTTTAGCTTCTTTAATTAACTCAACTAATTGTGCAGGTTTTGGCTCTTTTCCTTGAATTTCAATAGAAATTTGCTCTAAATCATATCTTTTTGCAAAATATCCCCAAGATGGGTGGAACACCATAAATGCTTTGTCATGTGAATGACCTAAAATTGATTTAATCTCTTTATTTAAAGCTTCTAACTCTTTAACAAATGCTTTATAGTTTGCTAAGTAGTAAGCTTTATTAGCAGAATCAATTTTCACAAGTGTATCATAAATATTTTTTGCTTGAACTTTAACTAACATTGGATCTAACCAAATGTGTGGATCTGGTCCTGAGTGGTCATGTCCTGCATGGTCATCGTGATCATCATGATCGTCATGTTTTGCATGTTTTTCATGCTTTTCTTCTTTGTGTGAGTCATGGTCATGGTGCTCATCGTGTTTTGCGTGTTCTTCGTGTTTGTCATGCCCATGGTCATCATGTCCATCTTCTTCATGCTTTTCATGTTTATGTTCATCGTGTCTTGCATGATCATCATGTTTTTCTTCTTTGTGAGAATCATGACCGTGTTCTTCATGCTCTTCATGAGAGTGAGCTTCCATTTGTAATTTTTTGATACCTTCTGAAGTATCAACAACTAACATATTTTTATTTGCATTTTTAAATCTATCTAACCATACCTTCTCAAAAGGTACACCAATTGAGAAATATACATCAGATTTAGCAAGCTTTCTCATTTGAGATGATTTTGGTTCATAAGTTGCTGGTGAGAACCCTGGTTTTACCATCACATTTACAGAAACTTTATCTCCTGCTATTTTTTCAACGAAATATTTTTGAGGTACAATACTAACTGTTACTTCTTTTGCTAATAAAAGTGAACTTAATGCAAAAAAAGCCAATAATAACTTCTTCATATTTTTCCTTTTTTATGATTTTGCGAATCAGTCGCATTTTTTAAAATTTTAGTTAAGTCTTACTTTAATGCAACTTAGTTGTAAAATAATTTTTATCATAAAACTATTTTTAAAAATAAATAGATATAATCTAATTATGAACGTAGAAACATTAGCAAATGAAAAAAATATAAAACTTACAACAGCTAGAAAAGCTATCTTAGAAATATTGTCAAATTCAAACAAACCTTTATGTTATGATGACGTAAAAGATCAACTATCTATGGATAAGGCAACTTTCTATAGAAATATTACAAAGTTTGAAGATGAAAATATTATTAACTCTTTTGAGTCAAATGACAAAAAACGATATTTCGAAATCTTAAAAACAAAACACTCACACTTTATTTGTTCATCATGCTCAAAGATACAGTGTATTCATGAAAAACTTGATTTTAATCTTGAAGGTTACCAAGTTGATAATATTATTATTAAAGGTATCTGCCCTAACTGTTTAAACTAAAAAAGGATAAACCATGATTAAGCCGTTGATTACTTTAGAAAAGTTTATAAATAAAGAAGCTTTAAGTGGTATTTTACTCTTTGTAGCAACAGTTGCAGCTGTAATAGTTGCAAACTCTTCTTGGGGTCAAGAATATTATGATTTATGGCATATGCCCCTTGGTATTAACTTAGGTGAACTAAGTATCTCAATGACTCTTACTTATTGGATTGATGATGGTCTTATGGCTTTATTCTTTTTAATGGTAGGACTTGAAATAAAAAGAGAACTTCTAATTGGTGAACTCTCATCTGTTTCAAAAGCTTCTTTTCCTATTGTTGCAGCTATTGGAGGTATGGTAATACCTGCACTTGTGTATGTAGGACTAAACCCTTCTAATCCTCTTGGTTTTGGTATTCCAATGGCTACAGATATTGCATTTGCTTTAGGTATCTTAATGCTTTTAGGAAATAGAGTTAATCCAGCACTTAAACTATTTTTAGTTGCACTTGCTGTTGTTGATGATTTAGGAGCAGTATTAGTAGTGGCAACTGTTTATACTAGTGATATTCAAAGTCAATACTTTATTCACGCAGCAGTTGTTTATGGTTTAATTTGGGCCCTTAATATAAGAGGTATTACAAAAATCACTCCATATTTAATACTTGGTATTTTCCTTTGGATTTATATCCATGCAATAGGAATTCATGCAACAATTGCAGGAGTTTTACTTGCATTTGCTATTCCAATTAAATCAAAAATTGAAGAACAAAAGTTTATTGATAATACAAAAGAGGCTATTGATGATTTTGAGAAACATATAGATAATGTTCCAGTTTTAAATCACCATCAAATTGATAGCCTTGAAAATATTGCATATGGTTATGATAAGGTTCAAAATCCTCTTGTAAGATTAGAACATAACCTTCATGGATTATCAGCATTTTTTATTATGCCACTATTTGCATTTTCAAATGCAGGAGTTTTGATAGACTTCTCAACAGTAGATGCAAATCTAATGATTGTATTAGGTGTAATCTTTGGTTTATTAGTTGGTAAACCTATTGGTATCTTTGGATTTACCTACTTTACTCATAAGTTTGGAATTATAAAAAAGCCAGATACAATTTCATGGAGAGAGGTTTTAGCAGTTGGGTTTATTGCTGGTATTGGATTTACCATGTCAATTTTCATCACACACCTTGCTTTCTTAGATGAAGGGATTATTGCAGCCGTTAAACTTGGAGTATTTGCAGCTTCA
>Ga0070724_10001063_pt1 | contig 17259 bp, 18 predicted proteins | sample tdDd001_FD_67278 | JGI IMG/M metagenome (GOLD analysis project Ga0070724, IMG submission 67278) | Marine sediment microbial communities from the Atlantic coast under amendment with organic carbon and nitrate - tdDd00.1 | ecosystem: Environmental > Aquatic > Marine > Coastal > Sediment | place... | reverse complement strand
CATCAAGGATTAAATCTGTATTTAGGAGTAAGATGAAGGAAGGAAAGTTTTTAGGTTCTATCCCTCCTTATGCTTATAGAATTACAGAAGATAAATCCCTTGAAATAAGAGATGATTATACACCACTCATTGTTAAAGAAATATATGAGTTATTTCATAAGGAGCAAAGTTTTGGTGGTATAGCAAGTCATCCTAATAAATAAGGTACGCCTACACCAGCATCTGTTGCAGGGAAATCCAATGCAGGCACATTTTGGTATGCTTCTACAATTAAGCTTATTTTAACTAACCCACATTACATTGGTGATACAGTTCAAGCTAGAGAAGAAGTAATAAGTGTAACTAACAAGAATAGAAAAACTATTCCTCTTAGTCAGCAAATTTTAGTCGAAAACACTCATGAAGGTATTATTGCTAAAGATACTTTTGATCTTGTTCAAAGCATTATTTCAAAGAGAAAGAAAAAAGGTAAAGGGAAACATAAAAAAGTTACTTACCTTTTTACAAATTATCTCTACTGTAAAGATTGTGGTGGAACATTTAAACATATTAAGTCTAGGAAAAGTTATGTTTGTGGTAATTATCATCGTCATGGTACCTCTGCCTGCTCTTCTCACTGGGTTAGAGAAGATAAACTTGTTGATAAAGTTAGAAGTGATTTAAAAAGCTTAGCAGAAGCTTTAGACGATGAAACAATCATCTCAGCCATTAAGACTATGAAAACTCATAAAAAAGGTTAGATGGTGAATATAAGCGATATGAAAAAGCCATTTCTTCTAACAATAAAATGAAAGAAAAATTGTTAGACCTTTTACTTGTTGAAACAATTGGTGAAGATGTTTATAAACTGAAAATGAAAAAACTTCGAAACGAAGCTCTTGATCTTGAAGAAAAGTTTCTTAAATTAAAATCTGGAGCTGAAAATGAAACACTCTATTCTCACGAACGATTAATCAAAGAAATAAGTAAAATAAAATCCTTTGATAATATCAATCGTAATGTTTTACAGAAGTTCGTTGATAAATTTCTGTTAATAAAGATAAGACATTTGAAATAGAGTACAACTTTAAAATATAACTAAAGCAGGGAACTTCTTCCCTGCTCAACTAAACTAATCTATTCTTTTCATCACCGATACGCACTCAACTGTGTGGTAAAGGAGTCGCAGACGTCTCTTAATATCATATAAAGTGTAAAGTTCATACTACTATATCTGAAATTGAAATGAACCTATCGCGTTTTACAATATTTTTATATTGACAATAGTGTGTGTCACACACTATAATGTTATTAACAGTAAGAAAGGTGGTAACCATGAATGATAAAGAGAAAATCATAAATAACCTTGTTGGAGAATTAAAGCGTGGCACCTTAGTTCTAAGTGTTTTGTTGAATACAAAAGAAGCAACTTATGGATACTCATTAGTTCAGAAATTACAAACTCTTGGTGTAGATATAGAGCAAAACACGCTTTATCCTTTACTTAGACGTCTTGAGAAACAAGAACTTCTAACAAGCAGTTGGAATACTACAGAATCTAGACCTAGAAAATATTATCAAATCAGTTCGATGGGAAAGGAAGTATTATCTGACTTAACTAGTCACTGGTATGAAACTAATAAAATTATTAATACAATGCTAGAGGAGGTAACAAAATGAAGGTTCTAGAGCAATACATATATGCTATAGGGAAGCATTTACCATACAATAGTCGACAGGAAATAAAAAAAGAGATTTATGCATCTTTACTTGATGAGATTGAAATTAAATTTGGAGATAATCCATCTCAAAAAGACTTAGAAGCCGCAATTGCGCTTTATGGTTCACCTAGGGAAGTTGCCAATCGTTATAAAGGTGACAATTTAGTTATAGGCAAAGGTTATACAGATCTTTTCTTTTTCATAAGTAAAATCATTGTGTTCGCTCTAACCATTGCATTCACCACATTGTTTGTGATTGATTTATTCGAAGGCAATCTTAATCTCAATCACATCATAATTGAATTAGCAGAAGTGTTTAGGGAAGTGATCAATGGTAGCCTGAGCGCTCTTGGTTGGTTAACTGCCATCTTCATTATAATAACACGTATTAATCAAGATAATTCTGTTAACTTTGAAGAGAATTGGACACCGAAAGAATTAAAAGATATAAAAATAGGTCCTGAAGTAGAATCCAAAATCGGAAGTGGATTCTCAATCTTCTTCATCCTTATTTTCATAACCATTATAAATGTAATGCCTCACCTTCCTACAATTGGTGAAAACTTATTTGATGTGACGGGTTTACTTGGACACAGCTTGAACATAGATCTATTTAAAATCTATCTATTACCACTTAGCATCATATGGTTTGGAGAAATCATATACCATATACTAAAGCTTTTTTATGGTGTCCAAACAAAAGGTATTTCCTTTTATGTTGTAATAATCAATATTTTCTATACTGCTTTATTGATACAAATGGTATCCAACGAGTCGCTCTATTTGAATTACAGTACTATTGTCGGTTTTAGAGCTATTTTCCTCTTTGTTGCAATAAGCAGTATATTCGATACTACTGCTAAAGCAATAAAATTTGTTAAATATTATATTCTAGAATCATAGTGTAAATCAATAATTTGCAACTCACAAACGAAACATAATTAGAAAAAGGTCATTTCTTATTTAAAATGAGCTTTTTCTTCTATTCCACCGAAATTCAATATTCAAAACTAATGTAATAAGTTCTGAATAAATGTTATCTAAAAACTTGATTTAGAATTTAATCTTTAATAATAATGATAAGTTATACTTTGCAACAGTAGCCACATGTGTAGTAACAAGTAGAACCACCAAAACCAAATGCTTCCTATATGTAAAGTAATGCTTTTTCCTATTTAGAAACCCTCATATCTATAATTATAATAAAAAAGACCCCATAAAATAGAATCTGTTAAATCTAGAGAATATCTCTTCGTTTAACTGTCTATCTTATAGGGTTCATTTTAAATACATTAGTTAACAGCATTAGAAACAACACTAGTTAACTCTATATCACTATTTTCATTTTTTGAAACATTTAAATCTTTGTCTATATAATAATTGATACCTGCTATTACAATAGCGCCTCCGATGAAGTTTCCTAATGTAACAATACCAAAACTAGTTAAAATTCCTACTACCGTAATATTTGCTCCATTTACAAATGACATCATAAGATAGAACATGTTTGCAACAATATGCTCTGTACCACTTAGTACAAATACTGCAATTGGGAACCAAATTGCCATTATCTTACCTATAACTGTCTTTGCACTGTAAGCCATCATAACGCCACTACAAACTATTATGTTGCATAGAATTGCACTGATCAACATTTGCCCTATCGGCATAGTCGTTTTGGCCACTGCGCTTTTGATAATGATTTCAAGCATATGATCACTAAATATTCCTGCTCCAGTACATAAAAGAGCCATAATAATGGCACCAACTAAATTTGCACATAAAACAGTTATAAGCATCTTCATAAAACGACCTAGTTTAATCGATCTTTTGTAAACACCTAAAATTGCCATACAGTCACTAGTAAACAATTCACTACCTAACAATAAAATAGCAATGATACCAGTCGGGAATATAAGCGCTCCTAAGAACTTTCCTAGCCCTGGATCTACGGTATATGCTACTACTTTAAAATAACCTACAGCACCCATAGCAATAAACATGCCTGCTAGTATTCCTTGTAAAACAATTGCTCTAAACTTTTTTTCTGTCTTGCTCTTTCCTGCATGGACTATATAGTCGATGATTTCACTAAAAGTTTTCATACCTTCCCCCGTTCAATATACAATTACAATAACAATTTCCATTTGCTAGGATATCATATTCCCGGGTTAAGTGCAATCACTTTTATATCAAATCTTATTTTTGTACTATTCAAATAAATCAGTCAATAATTTCCAACTTTCCTTGTCTTATTTTTGACCTCAAACATAAAAAAAAGGGTTCTTAAGACCCTCTAATGATCCTATTTAGTTACGAGTAGTGAACAACACTACACATGTGTTAAAAAAAGGTCCAGATTATTGTTATTTGTGATATAGTTCGCCATCCCTTTTATAAAACCAAACGATTATGTCTTCAACAGATAACTCTATCTAGGCATTCCATATCAAAATTATAGTTGATGATCATTTATTTGCTGTACCAATGATAGCTATTAGGTTCATATATTTGCCATCATCTGTTTTCATCATGTCTCGGTCGCTAACCGCATGGGGATTATCTGTATCAAGCCAGTCAGACCAAGCTTCATCAAAGCAATCCATCTCCTTGACGATAAGACGATTCAAAAGTTCACTAAATAGCTGTCTCCACCAATGAATTGTTTTCCATGTATCGAAGGATTCCTCATCCCAATACGGCTTCATTTCCTCAGGTATAGCATTTCCAAGGTCAATTCTCATACCGGGTACAGCTATCGCAACGATCGCATCTTTTTTTAGAAGTGGCTGTAGCTTCTCCGAATAGAAGTGGTCATTACTGCCATAATAATGATAAGAATCAACACTGATTACACCATCAAAATAATCATTTGGAAAAGGCATTGTATTAGCATCTCCATGAATTGGTGTGATTAAGTTATCGAGATCCATCGATTTAAATCGTTGGTAATTTTCCGTCTCAGAAATCCAAAGATCATATGCAATGACACTGACACCATATTCTTTGGCCAAAAATATTGAGGTCAAACCGGTCCCACAGCCTAAGTCTAGTATCCTCATACCTGGTTTTAAGTCAATGTCTCTGGTCATTTCCTCAAGAAGGATCATTGCATTTGGACCCATCAGGTTTTTGTTGATAAACGCCTGATTATAGCCTCTTGTCTTTTGATAGTTTGTCATGATACTTTGCGCAGCCAGTGACCCAGGTGGGGGTACTGCCGCTACCTCCTTTCTACCATTTTAGTAAATTTCAACTTGCTTCATCCACAATATTACTTATGCCTTGTATACGATAATGGAATCATAAAGGGGTATTCTGTTTTACCTTTATTTATGATTGGGTTCACTGAATCATTAGTAGTATAATTCTTTATTAACATTTTATCATTTTAATCATAAATATAATCTTTTTTTATAAAGGATAGTATTTCATATGAAAAATCTACAAAAAAAAGAGTAGAAATCTACTCTTTATATAAACAATAATAAACTTACAGCCATAACAGCCATACCTAATATAAGACCAAACATTGATAAATGATGTTCTCCATATTCACGTGCTGAAGGTAGTAGTTCATCCAAACTGATATATACCATAATACCAGCAACAGATGCAAATATAACACCAAACATCACATCATTAAATATACGAGATAGTATCAGATAACCAATTAATGCTCCTACAGGTTCTGCTAGCCCTGATAAAAAGGATAATCTGAAAGCCTTTTTTCTACTTCCTGTAGCATAAAAAATTGGTACCGCAACAGCTATCCCCTCTGGGATATTATGTATTGCTATAGCAACAGCTATAGGTACTCCTAAGCTCGGATCTTTTAAAGCAGCTGTAAATGTTGCAAGTCCCTCAGGGAAGTTATGAATACCTACAGCAAGGGCAGTAAACAATCCCATTCTCATAAGATTTGATTTATGTTCCTCACTTTCGCCATCCATCTCTTCAACGGTATGTATTTCATGTGGATTTTCTACTTCAGGTATTAATTTATCAATTATTCCAATCAATAAAATACCTCCAAAAAATCCTCCTACAGTTGCCCACGTACCTGCTCTTTTACCCATAACAGCAACTAATGAGTCTTGTGCTTTTACAAATATTTCTACAAATGATACATAAATCATTACTCCGGCTGAGAAACCTAATGCTACAGATAAAAACTTTTTATTTGTTCTACTTGTAAACAATGATAATAAACTACCAATACCAGTAGCAAGCCCAGCAAAGAGTGTTAATGAAAATGCAAATAAAAAGTTTGATGAATCCATTTAATCCTCCTCTAATATATCAACATAAGATATTTATTAATAAACTCAAGCAACATTATATCACTAAAATAGTATAGATGCTACTGAACTTTTAAATATATACACTTATAACCATATTCTACCACGATTAAACTATTAAAGTTACAAATCTTTACAAAAAGACAATTCAATTATCTCAATATGGTTTTATAATGACATTTTGCTTAACATCTATTGAATTGCCTGTCATTGGATACAATATTTTGATTCTTAAACAATTCACATCCTGTGTATTATGGAAGCATCTGAATTTCCACAAAACTCAATTAGTGCACTAGTAAATCTTGTTATTTATGGTACGGTTCACTGTAGCAAATTATAGTACGTTTAGTCCTCAATTCTCCCAAACATCGATCCGATTCTTATGTCTAAAACGAGCCTGAACTCATAGGTATTATAGTCAGTTTATGAATAATTTTTTTTTAAAACAATCTTTGAGCTGACTTACTTAAATTCTTTAATCTTCAAAATATATAACCATTTTAACTCCTCAAAGTTTATAAACACAGGGCGCAGTCTATTTGACTAATTTTTCTGAAATTTCAATACTGTTCGTTTCTTGCTAGGATTCAATGAGTCATATAAGTATTTTGACACCTCATTTTTTGCACCAGTAGCTATTACGACTTCTTTTATTCCCATCTTACTCATTCTTTGAAAACATTCTTTAATTACTGCTGAAGCTAATCCTTTTCTTCTATGCCCGCTATGGGTACCGACAGGTTCAATATATCCGGTATCATCGCTTCCAGGATATCTCCAACCTATACAGTATGCTGCGTATCTTCCATCATTAGTAATAGCTAACATTTCTAACTCTTTTATATAATCATTTGATTCGTGTAAACTAATTATATCTTCTTTTGTCAATTCAGTATTATTAAATACATTTTTTGATAGTTCTACTCTACTTTCATAATTAGGATTCTCAAAAAAAGTACCTATAGTAAACCCTTCTGGCGTTACATATTCACAATCTATTTCATTAATATTATATATCCTTTTATACTCATCTGCTCCATGAGAAACAAACCCATCATTTTCAAAGGCTTTAATCTTCTCCTTATCTGTGTCAAAGCAAAACACAACTATTGTCTCATTTTTCTTATTCCATACTTCATTGATCCATCTTAATGTATCAGAAATCAACTCCTCATATCCTACAGCTATCTCAATAAACATATCATTCTTACCATACTCGGATATAGTCAAAGCTACCAATTCGTCACTATCAAACCACAAATGAACATTTTCTTCGAAGAAAGAATCATCTTTTTCTTTTGTACCATGTAAGCCACCACTCCAGAAGTTAGTTCTGCCCGCTTCCCATAGTTGGTTTTCATTTACTTTTCTTTGTGCTGATAAGAACTCTACAACTTGCTTATAATGCTTATCAGTATGTTTGTAATTAACACTAATAATATCTTTCATAAACACCTCACTTATTATCCTTTCTATTTACTTGATAAAACCATAAATCACAACTATTTATCATTGTAATTACAGATGCAACAGACCGAGCATAAGGATACTTTCCCAATCGTCTAGGATTAAGTACTTTTTTTATCTCTTTGTGTAGTTCATCAATCCCTTGTGTTCTCTTGTCATATTATGCTCTTCTATGAATATTATACAACACATTGTATGCGATGATTTATTATACAATTATTACACCCTCACAAATAAGACGTCAGTACTATACATAAAAAGAGGCCTTTCATAATTAAATGAAATACCTCTTACTAAATTAATTATATATGAGTAGTGAGCAACACTCCAATTGTGAATAGAAGGACTCACAGCTTTCATATATATGCTAACACTTGCCTCAATGATAGTTATATGTTTACATTAATTCATCAAGTATTCTTGATTCATGATCTTTTACGAAAGAAAATAAATTTGCTGCATTCTCTGCCATTTTTCCATCACCAAGACCTAAAAAATATGCTACAAATAGTAACTCAATATTTTTCATCACACAGGGAATAGATTCTCTTTCTTCAGAACTTAAGGTTAATTTAGAATCATATCCATTAACAACTTGTTTTAATAATCTAAACCAATCCTCACATTTAACTCTAGAATTAATTCCACCACTTAATGCGCCAAGCAAGAAGTAACATATATCAAATATCCTTATATTACTTTGACTTAAATCAAAATCAATATATCCAGAGAATCCTTGTTCATCAAACAAGAAGTTGCCTAAATGTATATCTCTATGAATCAATTGTTTCGGTAATTTATGGAACACTTCTGATAGCTGGCTTATTGAATTCTCAGCATCATTCATATCTAGATACTCAGGTTTAAACTTCGTTAATTTTTGACTTACCCAGCCATTCATTTCTTCTAGCATGCTATTGTTCCAAAAACTAATATCCTTTTGGCATTCTCCAAAGGCAAGGTGTAGGTTACCTATGATTGTTCCAAAATCAAATAACCACTTGTCATCACATTCATTTAAATCAATGTTATTTTTCCCCTTTAATTGTGTTGTAAGTATATATTGCTTGTCACATGATTTATAGTATTCCTCACCATTTGGTAAAGAGATGACTTTAGGAACTGGAACATTCTCTTTATAAAGAGTTTTGAACATGCCTATATTCCTTTTCAAACTATTTTCATCACTATATTCCTTTAACACATACTCATTATTTATCGACCATGCTGAATGATGAATTTGTTTTGCTTCACAATCTATATCCCAATTCTTTAAAATTTCGTTAATCATTTTTCCTACTGGCTCCATTTCTCTTCTTGAACTTAAAATTATCCTTCTTATACTTTTAACCGATAAATAGTAATTATCTGCAATTATCTCAACAGACTTCCCTTCTAGATAATTATCATATATACGAATATTTCTTAATTTCAGTTCTTTTTTGGAATTTGTATTACTTCCCCATTTCTTTCTTTTGGATTCATTTTGTGGGATATAAACATATACACCTTCAACATATTTTTTTATTTCCTGAATTAACTCATCAGGCAATACTTTATTTGCATTTACATATCTCATAATACACCTCACTTCACGTAAAATCTTATCATATAATTCATAACACATCACGCTCAATCTCATTTCTGTCTAATTCATAAGACTGTAACAATTAGTCATCAATTTTAAGTGTAAAGCTTTAATACTTAATAATTCGGAAAATCATTTAAATATAAATGTCCATTGACTCTGTACCAGGTATAGACTTTAAACTGTTATTAGGAGGTGGATGATGAACTATCCAAATGAGATTATAAAATGTTTATATGAAAGAGCAAGTGTTAGAAGTTTTACAGACCAAGAAGTGACTGATGAAACATTAAGAACCATTATTGACGCTGGGTGTCATGCTGCGACTGGTGGCAACTTACAACCTTATTCAATCATAGAAATTAGAAGTGATGAAAAGAAAGATGCTTTGATGGCTACAGGATGTATGCAGTCTATCGTTAAACATGCTCCAGTCAGTTTACTGTTTTGCATTGATTGGCACAGAATTGAACGATGGGCGAAATACAACCATGCTCCACATGCCATGAGAGACAGTTACAGGCATTTCTGGATAGCGTTCCAGGATACTGTTATTGCAGCTCAAAATGTCTGTACAGCAACAGACTCGTTAGGTTTAGGTAGTGTGTATTTAGGGACTGTAGAAAGCTGTTTTGACGACTTAAGACCGATGTTTAACTTACCAGAAGGTGTCTTCCCAGTGGTGATTGTTTCCCTTGGATATCCAAAGAAAGTCCCTGAGATTGCACCAAAGTTATTATACGATGACATTGTACATTCTGAATCTTATCAGAACCTCACAGATGAGACCATTGATGAGATGATGACAAAAAAATATGGTGATAAAAAATCACCACCACTTTCAGATAAAAATATTGCTCAGTTGTATGAGGTAAATAAAGAAGTACATGGATTTGACTATGCAGATGCATCCATCAACTATGCAAATAAGCTTGGCCATATCCATATCGCTCAACGTTACTTCGGTTTACACTATGTGGCAACTGAAATACGCAAAGGCAACCAGGAATTCTTAAACTCCATTAAACGTGCAGGCTTCGATTGGATTAATGGTACATCTTATTAATCTTTTGTGACAGCAATCTGTATTTCAAATAAGTTGTACTTGCTTTGATGGACCAAATTATCATTAATAAGAATGAGTTCAATGGCGTCACCTCTCAAGGTGTAGCCATTTTCTTTTGCATAGGCTCTCAATTTCTTATAAATTTCTTTAACCTTCATCCCCTTTTTATAGTGATAACAGATGTATAGGCCAGCCTCTTGTATTGAAGCACCTTCTCTATCATCTTGATAGATGGCAAACAGATCTTTTAAAGTCATATCTTCTACAGTTAAACTAATTCGTCTTGAAGGTTGAAAAGACACTTCTAGATTAACCCCAAAATCACCTTGGACATTATTCAAATCTGACAAATGTTCATATAAAGTAGGTCTTTCATCTAAACCAAAAGCATGACCATATCTAGTTTTGATGTATTTCACTTCTATTTTGGGGTCCGACTCAAAAATATCAATGGCGTTGATTTGTCGATCCAAATAAGCCAAAGACATGTTTTTGATTTTAATCTCATCGTTTAATTGTGTTCTTTTTTCATTGAAGACATCTTGTATCTCTCTTAATGACAACTCCTCCAAAGCTTGGATTTCAGACAACTGAAAACCAGCGGATTGAAGCACTTTAATACGCCATATTTTGCCCATCTCTTCTTCATCAAAGTAACGATAGCCTGTTTCATCGTTTACTTCTGTGGGTTCAATTAATTTTTTCTTTTGATAAAGCCTAATAGCTTGAACACTAATGTTTAATGCTTTACTAACTTGACCAATGGTATAATTCATGCAAACCTCTTATTTTAATTTGATTATTAAATTGCCTAACGCGTACAAACATAATTTTAGAAGACGATACCATTTAAGTAAAAGTAAGAACTTATGTCTTAACTTTTACTTAAATGAGTAATGAGCAACACTCCACAAGTGTTATAACTAGGTCGCCAGTCCTTACATTTTGTATTGTGATTATCCATCCTAGACTAAGTTCAGCTTTTATATCTATATCTATATATATAAATCAAGCTCCAACATAGTTGGCGTATGGTCTTGTCTTTCACCAGAATCTAGCATTTCAGATTTAACAACCTTGTTTGCTAGGCGATCACTAACGAGCCAATAATCAATCCGCCAGCCAGAATTGTTGATTTTACTTGTTTTCACCCTTTGTGCCCACCAAGAATACATACCGGTCACATCACCATGAACATGTCTAAAAGTATCTGTAAAGCCCTTGTTTAGTAGATTTGTAAAACCTTCACGTTCCTCATCTGTAAAACCTGCTGACCTTCGATTATTCTGAGGATGAGCTAAATCGATCTCTTTATGGGCTACATTATAATCTCCTGTTGCTAGAACCGGTTTCGCTTTATCTAGGCCTTGAAGATAATCAGCATACTTCTCATCCCAAACTTGCCTTTCTTTCAATCTTTTCAAACCATCTCCTGCATTAGGGGTATATACCTGGGTAAGATAAAATTCTCCAAAATCTAAAGTCATAATTCTGCCTTCTAAATCCATAGTATCTGGCGCATCAATCTCAGGATAAAAAACTTCTGGAGAGTACTTATCCTTATACAAAAACATAGTCCCTGCATAACCTTTTCTGGCTGGTTCCTGAGAACTTCTCCAATTATACGAGTAGCCTTTAAAATACTCCGCTAAATGTTCTATATGCTTCTTGCTTGGTCCTTTGGCTGGTAATTTGGTTTCTTGCAAAGCAATTACATCTGGATCTTTCGCCAAAATCGTATCAATTACTTTTCTTGTAAGCACCGCTCTATTTGAATCACTTGTTAAAGCTGCATTTAATGAATCAATATTCCATGATATGAATCTCAAATTATTTCTCCTTTATTGTTTGTACTAATATTTGACTTGTTTTCTTTATACGTATTTATCAGACTCTGCAGTTATTCATTGTTTTTCATATGATTACACAAAACTTCAAGAAAATATATCTACTTTTGTTTACGTAAAATCTTTTCCATTGATTTGCCTCTTGCCAACTCATCAACAAGTTTATCTAGAAATCGAAGTTTTCGAGTTACCGGATCTTCAACCTCTTCTACTCTTACACCACAAACAACACCTTTAATTAGGGAACTAAGAGGGTTGAAGTTGATCGCCTCCTTAATGAAAGTTTCTAAATCCGTCTGCGTTTCCAGATGTACCTCTATTTCCTCTTGGCTATAGCCTGTCAGCCATCGTATAATCTCATCAACTTCTGATTTCGATCTACCTTTTTTTTCTGCTTTATTAACATATAATGGATAAACTTTCGAAAAACTCATTTTGTATAATTTATTTTCTGTCATCCCTATACACCTCCATTCACCAACACCGTTTATATATTGACACCAATATTATATCACACAGTATAATTTAGTAACTGCGAATTAATACAATTAAGGTAACCATTTATCATCCTTACAGGTGATAAATGGTTTCTATTACATAAAAAACAAACTGTGTGACGGAAATTTAATGGAATAATGATATCGTCCTTGACAATCTCACTTTATTAATTATACAATACTAACGAACGTTAGTTAACGGAGGTTGGTATGACTAAATCTAATAATCCACTTGATGAATACATGAAAAATGCAAAATCAACTAAGGAAAAACTTATGATAAATGCTATAATTCTTTTTTCCAAAAAAGGATATAACAATGTTGGGATAAGATCCATCTGTTCAGGAGTTGGTATCAAGGAAAGTTCGTTTTATAATCATTACAAAGGAAAAGAAGCTCTATTTGAAGAAATTATAAAGTATTTTGTTGAATCTGGTAAAAGAGTCATATTTACCGAAGATGAAATCAATACTTCTATCGAGCAAGGTGATGTCGGATATTTTTTTAAGACGAACATGGAGAAATTTGCTCTTCATACTGGAAATCCACTTATTCACATGATACTTCAACTTATAACAATGGAAAGCTATACCAACGAATTAGCATTCAATATTTCTAAACATCATATTTACTATTCTAGAAAAGACTACACTGAAAAAGTTCTTTGTGGTCTCCAAAAAAAAGGGACCATAATAGATTGTGACATTAAGCAAGTTACCTCAGAATACTACTATGGTTTAAAAGGACTCCTTGACGAGTACCTTCTTTATACTGCATGGGATAAAGATATTAATGGTATCATGGATAAGATTAAAAATCATATTACTTTTTATACAGATTTACTTAGAAAGGAGCCTTAATATGAAACCTGTTATTTATTATTTTTCCGGAACTGGTAATTCACTTTTTATTGCTAAGGATTTGGCAACCAAACTTAATTGCACATATACTTCTATCCCTGTAATCATATCAAATGAAACGATTGTACCAACCTCAACTGTTATTGGAATTGTTTATCCTGTTTATCATCAAGGAATTCCATGTATTGTAAAAAAGTTTATAGGTAAAATAACTAATCTTAAAAACAAATATATTTTCGCTATAGCTACCTATGGTGATAATCTTACTTTATCACTCGAACATCTTAATAGTGCTCTTAAAGCTAAGAACGGATATCTTAGTGCTGGCTACGGTATAAAGATGCCATATAACTATATAAAACCTAGTAAATTTGGTGTTGGTTTCTATGATTCTTTTACACTTTCTCCACCAAACGAAGATAATCAAAATACTATGTTTAGGGATTATGATAAAAAATCAGAATCTATACTTAATGCAATCCAAGCAAAAAAACAAGTACCAATAGAAAAAGATTCAGTTGTAATAGAACGACTTGTAGATTTCTTTAATCTAAGAAATTCATTAGCAAAAAAGTCATGGTTAAAAGTATCTGGATATAATGGAAAAACACCTAACACTTTTATGCAATCCATCCCACTAATGGATTGTGGATTCAAGGTTGAAAAGATTTGTAATGGATGTAAAACTTGTCTAAAAGTATGTCCTTCAAACAATATTTGTTTCATAGATAATAAACCTATGTTTAATCATAGGTGCGAGCAATGTTTTGCATGTTTGCAGTGGTGTCCAACAGAAGCTATACAATTTGGAAAAAGCACAGAAGGTGCTAGAAGATATCATCATCCAGAAATTCAACTAGACGAAATGCTAAACATAGGAGGGAGCAATGAGTATTAAACAAAATTTATTAATGACCGCAAGCGGACTTCTATTGATTATTATTGTTGGTTTTATGCTCAGTAAACTCGGAAAGCCATATAATACATCATTTCTAATAATCCACAAACTCACGGCTTTAATCATTACAATAACTAGTGTTTTAGCTATTCGTAAAATGCTAGTTGATACGAGTATTAGTTCTATTTTAATAATTAATATCATAATAATATGTCTTTTTATCATAATATTATTCGCATCAGGCGCCATGATGACAATCATTAATTCACATCATAAGCTACTGAAAGGCTTACATATATTTTCCACAGGGTCTCTTATTATTTCAATTGTTTTATTGGTATCTTCACTTTCCATTAAACGGTGATTTATTGAAGAAGGCGTCTGACAACTCAATATGATTAAAATATTCATAGTTTCTTTTATTATAAGTTTATTCTCTTTGAACTTAAAAGCACTCAAGTCTTACAGAAACATTCCTGTCTCAAAACTGAGTGCTTTATCCAACTTTTTATTCATTATTACTATCATTAATCTTTTTGATATTTATCTCAATAATGACATCCTATCGATGGTTGATCTTATACCATTTGGTTATTAGTATTCTATAGATCAACTTATTAAATATACTCAAATAAGAAAACGAATTTATCTTCTTCATAAAAATTTTATTATGTAAATACCACCAGCCATGAAGACTATACTCTTATGAACATTTATGATTATTTAACATGAGCATTAAAGATCATCTTCATCCATTTGCTGAAATTCAGCAGTATTGATCCCATTAATCATACCTCCAGTGATATGATCTAATAGATTCTCAATTAGAAAATAGTGCTTTTTTTCTTCGCTAAACAGTTTCTCAAACACTTTTTTTTCTAAGGCGTTTTCAGTATTTACCATTTGATCCTTATAAAATTTAATGCTATCCTTTTCTAATTTCAGAGCATGTAATAAAGCATCCTCACTAAGCATTGTCTTCACTTGATCTGTCGTTTCAAACATTAACTCAAAAATGTTCTTTGCAACATCTAATACTTTTGATTCTGATCCCAACTCTATTTTGTTTTCTAAACTTTTTAGAATGTCATAATGCGCTTGCTCTTCTTGAGCCATTATGTTAAAAAGTACCTTAACACCACTGTTATCAGCTTTTTCCATTAACTCTGTATAATACTTTTTACCGTCCAATTCCATTTTCATGGCAAACTCATAAATATTCAAACTGGTTCTCCTTTCAATTCATTTTTGTTTATTCTTTAGCCTAATGCATTACACAATAGTTACTTTATTGCATTACGATTATTCAACAACTTAATCATTTGATTTCGATCAAACATATTAACTACAATCTCTATTTGAGTTTGGCAGCATCAACAGGACAGACACTTTCACATGCGCCACAGTCAATACAACTCGCTTCATCAATTATATACTTGTTTTCTCCTACACTAATACAACTTACTGGACATTCTGGTTCGCAAGCCCCGCAACTAATACATTCATCAGTAATTATATAAGCCATAATAACCTCCTTTCAAGATTCATCTACACTAACTTACATTTGTATGATTACCCATATAAGTCATGTTTAACAACAATTTGAAAATATGAATATACCACATGTAATTAAAATGTATTTATGATGATTAAATAAGTACATTATAGCTCTTTAATAAATAAAAATGAGCTACCTAATCTTAATGAAAAAGATTAGATAACTCTTAATTTTTTACAGTCACCGACCCTACATCTTTCAATTTGTAGTGGGATAGATTGAATAATTCTCTCTAAACATATGAAAGATTTACTTTAAATCATAATTGGATTAATAAATACGTTCTGCATTTTCAGATAAATTTCTTACATGATTTAGGAATGAAAGAACTTTATTAGCCTTATCTTCAGGATAGATAAAATTATATTCCTTTGCTATGAAAAGTGCTGATTGAGTAAATATATCGTAAAACCTAAAAATAGAATCCCATATATTTTCATAATCTGAATCAACGTATGTCTGTGAATACTGATCCCATTTTTCAGGTTCAAGAAGGCTTTGTAGGAATCTTCCATTGACTCCTATTGATTTGTTAAATCCAGTTTTCACACCTATTTCCCAAGACAACATCAAATGTACAGTTACTCTTAGCCAACCTTCAGTATAAGATTTCAATAAAGGGAGTTGTTTTCTCCAAATAGTTTTCGGAATATGAGATCCAATTGCAAAAAGGAATGCATCACAACACCCTTTAAAAAGTTCCTCTGTAGGTTCTGAAATGAAATAACTTCTTTCATCTGAAGGTGGTAGGTTTGAGCAAAGATTATCTTTATCTACTAGGACTAAAGAAAGACTATCTTTACATTGTTCTTCCAATTTCTCAATGTTGAAAAAGGTTAAGTCAATACGATTACCATCCAGAAATTGCATATTATAGTTATGATAACTACCATCAGCATCAGATGGTGGCCATGGACCGAAATTAGGTTGTTCAACTATAACCGTTTCTCCGAAATAAGGAACTATATTGTTTTCAATCAAATACGGTTCAACATCTGTAACATAACAAGCAATGTCGTAATCTTGGAATATATCCTTCTGAACATTATGATTCGCCCTAGATCCATTCAATATAACCACTCGGATTCTGTCATCAGATTCTACAAATCCATTTATAAGTTCAAACATTTCTTTTTCAGATCTTGTTTTCATTAATTTCCCTCCTTAAGGATAATCAATAAGTTTATGCTCACATTATTCTACTCTTTATTAACTTCTATTATAACAGATATAAATTCTCTACTTATAAAATTTATATTAATCCATTCGAAATCAAAAATTGTATACTATCAATCATTTTTGATGTTAATTTATACTAATCAGAGTAAGTTGGTATATGGCTGCCGTTAGAATTCATGGCAAGATTTATCAATTGAAGAATTCAATTAAATGATATACTTACTTTGGTGGTGATAATATGTATAGAAAACTAATTCAAAAATCAATCAAATATATAGAAAATAATTTAAGTTA
>Ga0070724_10001061_pt1 | contig 17266 bp, 14 predicted proteins | sample tdDd001_FD_67278 | JGI IMG/M metagenome (GOLD analysis project Ga0070724, IMG submission 67278) | Marine sediment microbial communities from the Atlantic coast under amendment with organic carbon and nitrate - tdDd00.1 | ecosystem: Environmental > Aquatic > Marine > Coastal > Sediment | place... | reverse complement strand
TCTGACGTTGACCAAAGAGAAGCAAGAGAAGTTGGTGAAAAAGCTGCTCAATTTGCTATCTGGGATAATGTAGATGGTTCAATCGTAATTAAGAGAATTGGTGACTATGCTGTAGATTACAAATTAGTACCACTTGAAATGATCGCTGCTAAAACTAAGCATATGCCTATGGAGTTCATCAACGAAGATAAAAATGGTGTAACTCAAGAGTTCATCAACTACGTAAGACCTCTAGCTGGTTCTAACTTACCTGAGCCACATAGAATTAGAGCGCCAAGAGTTGAAAAAATTATTAAGAAATAGTTTAATTAGGATGGCTTAGCCATCCTTTTTTTTAGCCCATTTATTTGGTATAATAGTAGTACTATGTAGAATGGAGCAATGTATGGAAAGATTAGATGACACTTTATTTGAATTTTCGGAATTACCCTTAAAAAATGAATTGATAGAGTTTATAGAAGACGTTAAATTAAAAGACTTTAGAGAAAACGATCACCACTTAGAATATTATAGTCTAGGTGAAGGAGATAAGATTCTATTAATGCTTCCATCGAGCAATGGTCACGCCATAACCTTCTTTAAATATATCAGTACACTTTCAGAACATGTGAAGGTTATTGTACCAAGATATCAAGAAGGGGTAGATCTAGAAACTCAATGTAGAGGTTTTTATAAGTTAGCACAATCTTACCAACCAGAATCACTCTTTGTATTTGGACATTCTTTTGGAGGAATAATTGGCCAGTTGATGGTCAAGTATTATCCAGACGATATTCATGGCTTATGTTTACTCGATGGAGAGACTAAAACTAAGCATATTAATCCAAAGCTAATAAAAAGGTTTGTTAAGAGCTATAATAGACTAAATAGGACATTAAGATTTTTTTCTACAAAATCAATGCATAGAAGTTTGTCTAAACGGTTAACTTTAGATGTGGCCGTTGCCTTAGATGAAAACAAGCATTTTTGGGAAGCCTTATACAAGCAAGCACTTCAAGAAACCAGTAAAGATAGGATGAGATTAGTTTACGATAACGTAAGAGAATTTTGGATGTCTTATGAGTTCAGTGAAGAAGATTTTGAATCTTATACAGGTGAGGTATTATTCCTTCACGTAGAAGATTCGACAAAAAGAGTTGAAGTTAAAGAATTAAATCAGTTGTTCAAATCAGCTAAAGAGATTATATATCCGATTAGTTACAGAATGGCTTTGGTAACATGTTACAATAATGTTATAGAAGAGCTAAGTAATTTAATGGATATTCCTAACACAAATACTAATTATGATATAATTAAGGAGGGTCAGAATGAATAGAAAGCATACAAAAGCAATTGCCTTGGTACTTGTTGTTGCAATGGCAGCATTGCCTGTAATGTCATTTATTGTATCATTTTTTAATTAGGAGATAAATTTTGAAAAAAATTATTGTCTTTCTAGTTTTTATTGTCTTTAGTTTTGGGGTATATCATATAACACAAGATAATGAGGATGTTTTACCAACATTTCAATATCGAGATGATTTTGATCAAATGAATCGAGATTTCTGGTATGTTGGTGAATGGCAATCTTATTATTCGTCATATGATAAAGCCAAACTCAGAAATGGGATTCTCAGACTAGAGATTGATGAAATAGATAAAGGTCCTATTTTACTCTCAGAACCAATTGATGTTGAGAATGGTAATATACTAACAATTAAAAGAAGAGTTAAGATGTCTTATGCCAATGACCATTTTACTGGTGGTCTAGCTTTACTTGAAACCAGTGATGAAGGTCTAATTCCGTCTGCTCTTAATAGTGACAACTCTAGTTTAGGCAATGGTATTGTTCTAATAGAGTATGTCCACAGTTATGAAACTGATTCTAAAAGACCAGGAAATAACGTGTTCAGAATATTACCACGCAGTTGGGAGTTTGAAGATAATTATGAATTAATGGAGCCTATTTTTGACCAGTGGTTTGAAGAAGAGTTGGTTTACGATACAGTAGCTCAAACTATTACTTACACAGTAAATGGTAAGAGTTATCAAGTAATAAGTCAGGAAATGCTTAAAGAGAGAATACGTGTTTATATGCACGGATACGGTTATGATACCGGTCATGTTGTAGAAATAGATTGGATTGAAATATCAGTCGAGTAGGTTAAACATGGAGGACTTATGATGAAAGATAACGAAAGACAAGAGGATTTTGTAGATTTAAAATCAGATGATGAAAACGAGGTTAAAGAACCTACTCAAGAAGATGAGTTTGTTTTCTCTGATGAAGAAAATGCTACAGAAGAAACTTCGGATGAAACTACTTTAGATCAATCATGGGATGAAGATTCTGATGCCTACATCGTTGAAGAAGACACACCTGAGATTGGTATTCCTGAAGAACTGAAAAAAACACCTGAGGTTATATTACCACCTGAGGTAAAGGAAACTAAAGAAAAGAAAAAGAAAAAGAAAAAAGAAAAGGCTAAAGATAAAAAAAAGAAATCATTCAAGTTGCCTTTAAAGTCTAAAGGTCAGAAGGAGACTTCTAGTGTAAAGTTAGGCAGGCATAGTATTAAGTTCCAGGTTGTAGCTATGCTACTAAGTGCCGTAATACTTCCAATGATCATTATTTCTGTTGCTGTATACTCGAATGTGAGTCAGAATAATAAAGATGACATTAACGATTCTTCTATGATTATAGTAAATCAGTCTGCTCTATTAATTGAAGAGAAAACAACTGCTTTTATGGAAGGGCTAAGCACTACATTTTCTGATCTTGTAGAAGCTAGATTCAGAGGTGGAGATGTTGCAGGTCACTATAAAAGTATTTTAAAACGATATAAAAACTCATCTGATTACATTTACGAAGCATATATTGTAATGAATGATGGTACAACGCATTCATCTTCAGGTATAACAAGTGAAATTGATGAGGAAGTAGTAGAGAGACAATGGTACATTGATGCATGGGACAGAAGTCTTGATGTAACGGAACCTGTTAAAGAGTACAATAGATTGGTTTATAGAGTGACAAAGAAGATGACACTTGATGGAGAACCAGCTCTATTTGTAGCAGAGATCAATGTTTCCGATATATTAGCATTTGCAAATGATTTAACTGTTCTAGAAGAAGGTTATGCTATTGTTACTTCAAGAGATGGTTTGATATTGTTCCATCCTAATATTGATATGATTGGTGAGTATATCCCAGAAAATCTTTATGAGCAATTAGATATTGAAAAAGAAAAAATCAATCCTGCAGAGAGAGATGAAGAACTTATAAGAGAGAATGCTGCATTTTATGAGTGGGATGGTACAAATGAAGATTACTTTGCCAATTACACACAAAACTTAAATACAGGTTGGGTTGTAATCACTACATTTAACCTAGAAGAAATAGCTGGTAAGATCAGACCTTTATTAACATCGATTGCACTTATTGTCATTCTTGTTATGGTTGGTTTCTCTATTGTTGGTTATATATTTGCCAATAGGATTACTAGACCACTTAACCGTTTAATAGATAGTATGAAACAAGTTGAGAATGGAGACTTATCTGTTGAGTTTACCACAAGCTCTAAAACAGAAGTAAAAGTTCTTGGTGATAGTTTCAATGTCATGATTCGTCAGTTAAGATCTATTATTACAAATCTTACAGATACATTTGATAGCATTCAAACATTTGTTGATACCTTGTCATTAACTGTTGAGCAAACGACTATTGCTAGTAATGAGATTTCTAAGTCTATGTTATCGGTTGCTGAAGGTGCAGAAGCACAAGCTGTTAATACAAATGAATCTGTTGATATGATAGCAGATATGGATACTAAGATTATTGCTGTTAATGATTCAGCTTTAGAAATCAAAACATCATCTAATGATGCTATTGGTTTAAATAATAAAGGTCTAGAACTCGTTGGAGACTTAAAGTCTATTTCTGAATTAAACCTAGAGAAAACTGATCTTGTTACAAAGAATATGAGCTCACTAAGTGAAAGAGTAACTAAGATTAATGATATTATTAAGTTAATTAATGATATTTCTAGACAAACCAATTTACTTGCATTAAATGCTTCTATTGAAGCGGCTAGAGCAGGTGAACATGGTAGAGGTTTTGCTGTTGTTGCAAATGAGGTTAGTAAGTTAGCTGAGGAAACAAGTCAAGCAGTACATGGTATTGATGACTTACTGAAAGCTATTTTATCTGATGTTGAAACAGCATCATCATCAATAGATACAATGCAAGATATTGCATCTAAGCAAAGTGATCAAGTAGCAGCTTCAACAACGATTTTCGAAGATATCTCTTCTTGGATTGAAGAAATTGTTGTAAAAGTTGACAACATTGAAAGTGATCTACAGGCTGCTGTAGAGAGTAAAGATGTTGTTGCAAATTCAATTAATGTGATTTCTGAAGTTGCACAAGATTCATCTGCTGTTAGTGAAGAGGTATCAGCAGCTACAGAAGAACAGCTTGCTTCACTAGAACAATTAGATTCTAACACAAGAGAATTAAATGATATGGTTCAAAAGATGAACAAAGAAATATCAGATCAGTTTAAATTGTAAAACAAAACCTAGAGGCTTGAGCCTCTAGGTTATTTTTCTGATTATTTTTGAGTCTAAACATATATCGGCAGAGAAAGTCTTGGTCGAATCCTTAAATTCAATCATCATTCTATCCCCATCTATATCTACTAAAATACCTACACCAAAAGAGGTGTGTAAAAGTTGATCACCAACTTCGAATCCTTTGATTTTGCTTTCTTTTTTAATGTTGAAGTGTTCTGTTTTAAGTAGTGTTCCAGCCCCGTCAATATATTCTTGAACAAATTGAGAAGCCTTATTGTATTGCCCATTTCTAAATTTGGTATGAACCAGTGTTAACTTAGATTTAGCTCTTGAAAGTGCCACGTAAAAGAGTCTTCTTTCTTCTTCAAATAACTTTGGATCCCCCCTGTCTAAAAGATCCACTGCATACTTTGATGGGAAAATATGATCGTCTAAGTCTATGATATAGACATGGTCAAACTCAAGTCCCTTAGAACCATGCATGGTAAATAGTTTCAAAGCATGAGGGTTTTTATTGGTTGATGCCGTGTATAATATTGATTTTAAGTCGTTTAATCTAGACATAAAACCAACCAAGCTGTCACAATCTTTAGCAAGAACTTTTAAGATATCTAATGTCTTGTTTTGGGCTTCAAGAGATAAGTTGTTCTTCTTACAGTGGTCTGTCATAAACTGTCTATAGTTGAGTTCGTCTTCAATAAAATCGATGGCAATATCAGGTTTCAAACCTGACAAATAGTCGAAGTTAGCTTTAAGTTTTCTTAAGTTCTTTATTTTAAAAGCTTCTAAATCAGGCAAATCTATAAGAGTGTCAAATAAATTAATGCCATTGTAGTGATCTTTTATATATTGGAGTTGAACCCTAGACAAGTAAGCATTCATTTTGTAATAGATTTTCTCAAATGATTCTACATCATTAGGTACCATAGCTACCTTCATAAAAGATAATATATCTAAGGTACACCAATTGTTAAAAAAGTGATGTTTGTAATCTTTGATGACAAAATCCACATCCTCCTTGTTTAACTTATCTGCAATGGGAATCATAGATAAGTTATTTCTAAACAAGATAACTTCACTGGTTAGACTTTTCTTGTGTTCATCTACTATAAACTGAACTTGTTCATCTGTTGTGTCTGTATAAACTAAACGCATATTAGTCTCATAATGTTGAAAAGGTTTAAAGACTTTTTTATGGCGGATGGTATTGTTGGAGATTACTGTATCACAGAGATTAATTATGGCCTCAGATGAACGGTAATTTGTACCGAGTAAATATTTTTGAGTATTATTGTAATATTTATCTATATGAACAATAGCCTCAGGAAATGCACCTCTGAATCCATAGATACTTTGATCGTCATCAGCAACCATATAGACATTGTTATGTTGTTTTGCCATTAAAGAGATGATAGCGTGTTGTACTTTTGAAGTATCCTGGCACTCATCAACTTGAATATAGTCAAATTTGTTTTGATAGTATTCAAGGATTTGAGGCTTCTTATCTAAAAGAGTGTAACACATGGTTAACATGTCATCAAAATCCATTAATAGTTGTTCTCGCTTTTCAGCTTCATAAGCTCTAAAGATTGCAGGAAAATTTTCAACTGGACTATCATAATCTTCTGGATCGAGCATCATGTTCTTGATGTATCCTATACCTGATGTTAAATCTTCATAAATTTCATCATTCATATAGGCGTGGTTGATCTTATAAAAAATCTCTTTTAATAGCTGCTGCTTACTAACAGGTGATTCTTTTGATTCCAAGAGGGTATAATTTCTGTTGATACGTTTGAAGTAAGTAAGTAAAACCGAATAGCAGAATCTATGTATTGTTGAAAATGCGATGGGCGCATTAAGATTTGGAAATAAAGTTTTGTATCTTTCGTTCATATCTAATGCAGCAGCTTTTGAGAAAGTAAGAGATAAAATTCTTCGAGGGTCTACATGCTTCTCATGAATCAAGTGTACGGTTCTGCAAATTAGAATGGTCGTTTTACCTGAACCAGGAACTGCTAAAACTAAAGCAGGCCCATTATTATGATAAATGGCCTTGCTTTGATCGTCATTTAATTTAAAGTCTAATGAATCTGTAATAATTGACATAAAATATCCTTTACCTAGTATTATTCGTAAGTTGATTATAACATATTATTATACATAATAATCGACTTATTAAGTATATATTAGGTCTCTAGTATTTCCAATTGTTTAATGTGAAAAAAATGATGAATTTAGCTTATAAAAAAAACGTAAAATCTATTTACAACACCTATTATATGATATAGTATGTATAGGTGATTAAAATCGATATAAGTATGTCTTGAATTGTATTACAATTCTTGAAAGATTTTATATAAAATTTATAACTAGGAGGATCATAAAATGAATTATGAATTACTAAAGAAGGAAGATAATAAGGTAACTATCGGTATGACTATTGATGCTGATGGGTTCAACAAAGCTGTGAAAGATGCTTACATGAATGAAAGAAAGAGATTTAATATCCCTGGATTCAGAAAAGGTAAAGCACCAAAGAGCATTATTGAAAAGCAATATGGCGTTGGCGTATTCTATGAAGAAGCAGTTAACTTATTATTAAATGAGCATTACCCAAAGGCTATCGACGAGTTAAACATTGATGTTGTTGATAGACCAGATGTAGACATCAAAGAAATCAATCCAGAAACAGGTGTAGTATTAGAAGCTATCGTTGACGTTAAGCCTGAAATTACACTTGATAACTATAAAGGTATCGAAGTTGAAAAAATCGAGAACCCTGTAACTGATGAGCAAGTTCAAGAAGAACTTGAAAGAATTCAAGACCAAAACGGTAGAGTGACTACTTTAGAAGAAGGTAAAGTTGAAGAAAAAGATATTGCTAATATCAACTATGCTGGTTTCTTAGGTGAAGAGCAATTCGAAGGTGGAACTGCTGACGGTCACGATTTAACAATCGGTGCAGGTCAATTTATCCCAGGATTTGAAGAAGCATTAATCGGCGCTGAAGTTGGTGCAGACGTTGATGTTAATGTAACTTTCCCTGAGGAATACCATGCAGAGCACTTAGCTGGTCAACCAGTTGTATTTAAAGTAAAAGTTAATTCTATCCAAAGAAAAGAATTACCTGCTTTAGATGATGAGTTCGCAAGTGATGTTTCAGAATTTGATACATTAGAAGAATACAAAGCTGACTTAAAGAGAATTATGGTAGAGCAAGCTGAAAATGCTGACAAAGCTGCTCAAAGAGATAAAGTTATCGAAGCTGTTTCTGAGTTAGTAGACGTTGAAATCCCACAAGGTATGATCAATGCAGAAACTGATCAAATGTTAAGAGATTTCCAAATGCAATTACAATACCAAGGTCTACAATTAGATAAGTACTTTGAAATCACAGGTTCTACAGAAGCTGACTTAAGAGGTCAAATGTCTGCAGACGCTTTAACTAGAGTTAAGACTAACTTAGTGATTGAAAAAGTAAAAGAATTAGAAGCTATTGAAGCAACTGAAGAAGAGCTAAATGAAGAGTTTGAAAAGTATGCTGAAATGCAAAAATCAGACGTTGAGTCTATCAAGAAAATGTTTGAAGCAGATAATTTTGAGTATATAAAGAATACGATCGCTATTAGAAAAACAGTTGATTTCTTAGTAGATAATGCAAAATTAAAGTAGACTAAACCGTAAAAGGAGGTTTTAGCTATGGCAACAATACCATATGTAGTAGAACAAACGAATCGTGGAGAAAGAACTTATGATATTTACTCAAGACTTTTAAAAGATAGAATTATCTTTTTAGGTGATGAAGTAAATGACCATACAGCAAGCGTTATTGTAGCACAATTATTGTTTTTAGAAGCTGATGATCCAGATAAGGATATTCACTTATATATTAACAGTCCAGGTGGTTCAATTACTGCAGGTATGGCAATCTACGACACAATGCAATATATCAAACCAGACGTATCAACTATTTGTGTTGGTATGGCAGCTAGTATGGGAGCCTTCCTTTTAACAGCAGGTGCCAAGGGTAAACGTTACTGTTTACCTAACTCTGAAGTGATGATTCATCAGCCACTCGGAGGGACAAGGGGTCAAGCAACTGATATTATGATTCATGCAAATAGAATCGTACAAATGAAAGAAAAGTTAAACCGTATCATGGCAGAACGCTCAGGACAAGATTATGAGACAGTGGCTAGAGATACAGAAAGAGATAATTTCCTATCTGCAGAAGAAGCTATGGAATATGGATTAGTAGATAAGGTGATTACTTCAAGATAAGAGGTGACAATATGTCAAAATATGAAGATAAAAAACACTTGAGATGCTCATTTTGTGGTAAGTCTCAAGATCAGGTAAAAAGATTAATAGCTGGTCCGAATGTTTACATTTGTGATGAGTGTATAGAGCTTTGCCAAGAAATTATCTCAGAAGAAGTAGAAGAACTGTATGATTTTGATATTGATAATCTGCCAAAACCAGCAGAAATCAATCGTACACTAAATGACTATGTCATTGGTCAAGACAGAGCTAAAAAAGCTTTATCTGTTGCGGTGTACAATCATTACAAGAGAATCAATCATAAAATGGATGATGACATTGAACTTCAAAAAAGTAATATTTTATTAATGGGACCAACAGGTTCTGGTAAGACTTTGCTTGCACAAACACTTGCTAAGATTTTAAATGTACCATTTGCAATTGCAGATGCAACATCTTTAACTGAAGCAGGTTATGTTGGTGAAGATGTTGAGAATATTCTATTAAAGTTGATTCAAGCTGCTGATTATGATGTAGAAGCTGCTCAAAGAGGTATCATCTATATTGATGAGATTGATAAGATCACTAGAAAGTCTGAAAATCCTTCTATTACTAGAGATGTCTCTGGTGAAGGTGTACAACAGGCCTTATTAAAGATGATCGAAGGTACAGTAGCTAATGTACCACCTCAAGGCGGTAGAAAACATCCACATCAAGAGTTCATTCAATTAGATACAACTAATATCTTATTTATCTGTGGTGGTGCATTTGATGGCATCGATAAGATCATAGAAAAAAGAACAGGTCAAAAAGCAATGGGCTTTGGTGCCGAAATCAAAAGTAAAAAAGATTTTGAAATTGGTGTACTTTTAGAAAAATTAGAAACTCAAGATTTACTAAAGTTTGGTTTAATTCCAGAGTTTGTAGGTCGTTTACCAGTGGTGGTTTCGTTACACGAATTAACTGAAGAGGTTTTAGTTAGAATTTTAAGTGAACCAAAGAATGCATTAGCAAAACAATACCACAAGTTATTTGAACTAGATGGTGTTGAGTTAGAATTTAACGAGGATGCTTTAGCAGCCATCGCGAAACTTGCAATCGAAAGAAAAACAGGTGCCCGTGGTTTAAGAAGTATCATCGAAAAAGTAATGATGGATATCATGTATGAAATTCCATCAAGAGAAGATGTTAAAAAATGTGTGATTACTAAAGAAACAATTGAGAATAATCAACAACCGACTCTTCTATTAGATAATAATAATGAGAATGCATCTTAATTAAAACGAGTCCTAGGACTCGTTTTTCAACAAATAAAGATGAGGAGAAACTTATGGAAAAAGAAAATAATATTAGAGAAATAGCTGTTATTCCTCTTAGAGGACTGACTATCTTTCCATATATGGTAATTCATTTTGATGTTGGTCGTGATAAGTCGATCAAAGCATTAGAAGAAGCAATGCTTCAAAACCAGAAGATATTTTTAACAACACAAAAGAGTATTGAAACTGATGACCCATCAATTGATGAAATTCACGAGGTAGGTACATTATGTAAAGTTAAGCAAATGCTTAAATTACCTGGTGATACTATTCGTGTATTAGTTGAAGGTTTATCTAGAGCTAAAATCTCAGAAGTTATTCAAGAAGAACCATATATTAAGGTGACAATCGAAGAATATCCTGATAAAGATTTTGAAATTGATCAAGAGTGCGAAGCCTTAAAGCGTTCACTGTTACAAGCTTTCGAACAATATGTGGAATTAAATGCAAAGATTACACCAGATGTCTTATTAACAGTTAGAGCTATTGATAACTGCGGTAGACTTGCTGATGTAATTGCATCAAATCTTCCATTAAAAATGGATCAGAAGCAAGTATTGATTGAATCAATTACACCAAAACTTAGATTAGAAGTTCTTTATAAGTATATATTAAATGAAATTGAAATCATCCAAGTAGAAAAGAAAATCAATGAGAAGGTTAAAAGCCAAATCAGTAAAATGCAGAAGGAATACTACTTGAAAGAACAGATCAAAGCCATTCGTGAGGAATTAGGTGAGGATCATTCTAAAGATGAAGAAGTAGAAGAATTAAGAGAAAAAGTAAGAAAACTTAAAGCTTCTAAGAAAATAAAAGAGAAATTAGAAGGTGAGATTAAGAGATTATCACTTTTAGCACCAAACTCAGCTGAAAGTAATGTAATCAGAACTTATGTAAATTCTATCTTAGACTTACCATGGAATAAATCAACTAAAGATTCTTTAAATCTTTCTAAATCAAGAGAAATCTTAGATGAAGACCACTATGGTCTTAAAGATGTTAAAGAGCGTGTACTTGAGTATTTAGCAGTTAAGCAATTAACCAAGTCGATGAAAGGACCTATCATTTGTCTAGTTGGTCCTCCTGGTGTTGGTAAGACTTCTATAGCTAAGTCTATTGCAAGATCTTTAAACAGAAAGTTTATCCGTATGTCATTAGGTGGTGTACGTGATGAAGCTGAAATCAGAGGTCATAGAAGAACTTATATAGGTGCTATTCCAGGTCGAATTATTACAGCAATTAAAGAAGTTGGTTATAAGAACCCAGTTCTTTTATTTGATGAGATTGATAAGTTATCAAGCGACTTTAGAGGTGATCCGGCTTCTGCTTTATTAGAAGTATTAGATCCAGAACAAAACAAAGAGTTTACAGATCACTACTTAGAAGTTCCATTTGATCTTTCTAAAGTAATGTTTGTAACAACTGCCAACTCTTTATCAACAATTCCAAGACCTTTATTAGATCGTATGGAAGTGATTCAAGTTTCTGGTTATACAGAAAAAGAAAAACTTGAAATAGCTAAGAGATACCTAGTGTCTAAGCAAAGAGATTTACATGGCCTTACAGATGAACAGTTTAATTTACCAGATGAAAGTATTAGACGTATTATTACTAATTATACAAGAGAATCTGGTGTAAGAGAGCTTGAAAGAAAGATTGCTAGGTTACTGCGTAAACTTGCTGTTGAGATTGTAGAAAATAAAAAAGACTTTATTGATGTTACCTTTGATGAAGTGCCAACCTACTTAGATGCGCCAATCTATCAATATGATGAGATTGAGGATAAGAGTCAAGTTGGTGTTGTAATGGGGTTAGCATGGACTGCAGTAGGTGGAACAACTTTAAATATTGAAGTTGCTAAGCTTCAAGGTAAAGGCAAGCTAGTGTTAACAGGTCAATTAGGAGATGTAATGAAGGAGTCAGCAAGAGCTGGTATGTCATACATCCGTTCAATAGCTGACCAATATGATTTAGAAGATGATTTCCACGAAAAAATGGATATTCATATCCATATTCCAGAAGGTGCAACACCAAAAGATGGTCCTTCAGCAGGTATTACGATGGCAACAGCTGTTATTTCTGCCATTACAGGGATTCCTGTAAGAAATGATGTTGCTATGACAGGTGAAATTACCTTAAGAGGTAGAGTTTTACCGATTGGTGGTCTAAAGGAAAAAACTTTAGCCGCTGAAAGAGCAGGGATCAAGAAGGTATTATTCCCTCATGAAAACATCAAAGATTTAAAAGATGTTCCTGATTCAGTAAAAGAAAATGTAGAGCTTGTACCAGTTAAAACAATGGATGAAGTTTTAAAGCATGCTTTAGTAAAAGAGGCATAAAATGAAGATTAAAAAAAGTGAATTTGTAACAAGTGCTGTAACTAAAGATCAGTATCCTGAAAGTGAATTACCTGAGATTGCAGTGGTTGGACGTTCTAATGTTGGTAAGTCATCTCTTATCAATATGCTACTTAATCGTAAGAATTTAGCGAGAACATCTTCAACACCTGGTAAAACTCAGTTGATTAATTTTTTCGATATAGATGGTAAGTTTACCCTAGTAGACTTACCAGGTTATGGTTATGCAAGGGTATCCAAAGAACAGAAAAAAACTTGGGGTACAATCATTGAAACATATCTAAAAACAAGAAAAAACTTGTTAGAAGTTATCCTACTAGTAGACTTACGTCATAAGCCAACGGCTGAAGATGTACAGATGTATGAATGGATTAAAAATTTCGGTTTCAATGGTATTGTGGTTGGAACAAAACATGATAAAATAAAGAAGAGTCAACTTCAAAAACATGTGAAGATTATACGTGAGACATTAGGCATGGAAGAAGATGCGGTACTTGCTATGACATCTACGATGAACAGAAAAGGCAAGTATGAAGTTTGGGATATCTTTAATGAGTTATTTGAAGTGAATGGTCACGATGTCTATTTTGAAAGACAACAAGGTTAAGGAGGAAAAATGAATCCAGTAGTTACAATTACAATGACAACAGGAGATGTAATTAAAGCAGAATTATACCCTGAAATCGCACCAAATACAGTAAATAACTTTGTATCATTAATTCAAAAAGGTTACTATGATGGTTTAGTATTCCACAGAGTCATTAAAGGTTTCATGTTACAAGGTGGTTGTCCAGAAGGTTCTGGTATGGGTGGCCCAGGTTACGGTATTAAAGGTGAATTTATGATGAATGGTTTTGATAACCAATTAAAGCACACTGAAGGTGTTTTATCAATGGCTAGATCACAAATGCCAAACTCTGCGGGTTCTCAATTCTTTATTATGCACAAGACATCGCCACATTTAGATGGCTCTTACGCTGCTTTTGGTAAAGTAACTGAAGGTATGGATGTTGTGAATAAAATTGCTGAAGGTGCAACTGGTGCTATGGATAGACCGGTCGTAGAGCAAAAGATTGAATCTGTAACAGTAGATACATTTGGTACTGAATATCCAGAACCAGAAAAAATGTAATTTCAGACACCTCACTTATATGGGGTGTTTTTTAATGCATAAAAAAAACAGCATATCCGAAGATATGCTGTCATTAATTATTTACCTGAACCAAATACGTTGATAATCTTGTGCTTAACTACTCTAGTAATTTCTTCTCTAGCAGGACCACAGAATTTTCTTGGATCAAATTGCTCTGGAGTTTCGTTGAATACTTTTCTGATTTGACCAGTGAAAGCGATTCTTAAGTCAGTGTCTACGTTAATTTTACAAACACCTAATCTGTTTGCTTCTCTTAACATCTCATCTGGAACACCTTTAGCACCTTTTAAAGCACCACCATTGTCGTTACAAACAGCTACAGCTTCAGGATATACTGAAGAAGCACCATGAAGTACTAATGGGAAGTTAGGAGCTAATTCCATGATTTCTTTAAGAATACCATACTCTAATTTAGGCTCGCCAGTGAACTTAACAGCACCATGGCTAGTACCGATAGCGATTGCTAATGAATCAACACCAGTTCTTTCGATGAACTCAGCAGCTTGCTTTGGATCTGTGTAAGATGAATCTTCTACAGAAACGTTTACGTCATCTTCAACACCAGCTAATCTACCTAATTCAGCTTCTACTACAACGCCTCTAGCGTGAGCATATTCAACAACTTCTTTAGTTACTCTGATGTTTTCTTCGAAATCGTGGTGAGAACCATCGATCATTACTGATGTAAAACCTAAGTCGATTGCTTGCTTACATTGTTCGAAATCAGCACCGTGATCTAAGTGTAAAGCGATATCGATTGTTGAATCTTCAACAGCAGCTTCTACTAATTTCTTTAAGTATGTTGGTCTAGCGTACTTGATAGCGCCAGAAGATACTTGTAAGATAACTGGAGAATTAGTTTCTTGAGCAGCATCTACGATACCTTGGATGATTTCCATGTTATTAATGTTAAATGCACCAATTGCATAACCACCAGCATATGCATCTGCAAACATTTTTTTAGTTGTTACTAATGCCATAATTGACCTCCTATAATTTATAAACCATTGCCTTAAAAGGCATATCTACCTTATTCATACCAAAAATTGTTTACATTAAACGATTTTTGTATATCATTATATGTTGTATAATGAATAAGCAAATCCTTATATATTTTATCACATTTATGTTACAAAATAAAAAGATTTGCAGGAAAAAGCGCAGGAAAACGCTTGCTATTTGTTAAATAGCGGGTTTCTACTAGGAGAGTGTATGAATTTACCAAAAAGTTTTGAAGATCAAATGAGACGGCAGTTGGGTGAGGCATTTGATGATTTTATAGCAACATATGACCAAGATACCTATAGGGGTATTCGTGTCAATACACTAAAGATTTCTGTGAAGGAATTTTTAGAGATCACACCATTTGACTTAAAGCCAGTGCCGTGGACCAAGGATGGTTTTTATATAAAAGATATTAGACCAGCAAAACATCCACATTATTTTGCAGGTCTGTACTATATTCAAGAACCATCAGCGATGCTACCAGCGGTTGTTTTAAACCCATCTAAGGATGATGTTGTATTAGATTTATGTGCAGCACCAGGTGGTAAAAGTATGCAATTAGCAGCAATGATGGAAAACAAGGGGCTTCTTATTTCTAATGATATTTCATCTAACAGATTAAGAGCATTAATTAGAAATGCAGAACTTATGGGCCTAAAAAATCTAGTTGTTTTAAATGATCATCAAAGTAAAATTAAAGAGACCTTGTATAAAAAAGTGGACAAGCTCTTAATTGATGCACCTTGTTCAGGTGAAGGTATGTTTAAAAAACACGATGATGCTATCAATGCCTATGCTTCTTATGATGTAGATGCATGTGTTCAAATGCAAACAGAAATTCTTGATGATATACTAGAAACCTTAAATGGACAAGGTGAGTTGGTTTATTCAACGTGTACTTTTAATACTTATGAGAATGAAGATATGATCAAGTATTTATTGAATACTAGGCCTATGCATTTAGAAGATATAGACAAGGATTATGGTTTTGTGGCTGGAATCGATATGCCTCAAGTGGCAAGACTTTATCCTCACATGATAGAAGGAGAAGGTCATTTCTGTGCCAAACTTAAGTTAGATGGAGACCGTCTAGACCCTCATTTAAAAGATCAATCAACACAAGCACCGGATGTTTTATTGGATTTTATGAAGACTTATATGAAAACACCTTTGAAAGGGCATTTTAAAATTATAAAGGATAAGGTTTTTCTGCTACCTGACATGATGGACTTAACTGGTGTTAAGGTTGTAAAACGCGGTTGGTATTTAGGTGATTTAAAGAAAAACAGATTCGAACCCTCACATGCATTTGCCCTTGGATTGAAGGCATGTGAGTTTGATCAAATTATTGATTTCCCTAGTGATTCAGTAGAAGTCTTGAAGTACTTAAAATGTGAAACTATCTCATGTGAAGGTAAGAAGGGTTATAACTTAATTTGCACAGATGGTCATCCTATAGGATGGGGCAAATGGGCAAATGGAAAGTTGAAAAACCTTTATCCATCTCAATGGAGGTTATCATGAGGTTAGATAAGTTCTTAAGTAATATGGGCTTAGGTACACGTACAGAGGTAAAAAAGGCCATTACAAGAGGTTTGGTTACTGTTAATGGTAAAGTTACTAAAAAAGTAGGTTTGACCATTAAAGAAAAAAGTGACCAGATTGTTTATAATGGTCAGAAAGTAAATTATCAAGCACATGTTTACATTATGCTGAATAAACCCAGTGGTCTTATATCAGCAACAGAAGATAAGATGCATAAGACAGTTATTGATCTTATAAAAGATACTTATGGCAATAGAAAGATTTTTCCTGTAGGTCGTTTAGATATAGACACAGAGGGGCTTATATTACTAACAGATGATGGTGAGTGGAGCCATAGCTTGATGAGTCCTAAGAAACATGTGAGTAAAGTCTACTTTGCTAGAGTTGAAGGTAAGGTTACTCAAGAACATGTAGGTCTTTTTTCTGCAGGTATGACTTTTAAAGATGGTACGGTCATAAAACCCAGTCATTTAAAGGTTTTAAAATCAGACCAAATATCTGAAATTGAACTTACAATCACTGAAGGTAAATACCACCAGGTCAAAAGAATGTTTGAACACTTTGACATGAAGGTGATTTATTTAAGAAGAGATAAGATTGGTGGATTATCCATAGATCCCGAGTTGGGTCTAGGTGATTATAAAGAGTTAAGTGAAAAAGAGTTAGAAATGATAAAACTTGAAGATTAGTCTTCAAGTTTTTTTACTTAAGGTTCATTTTAGTTTGGTCATTTATACTAAGGCTACAAAATAAGATATTAAGACATTAATATACAGGAGGACCTATGAAAAAAATAATGATTATAATATTAGTATTGATCTTAGCACTGACGGGATGTACAAATATAGAAACGTCATCAGTAGAAGAAACTATAAGCCAGAGCATTGAAGAAAGTACAATGGATTATGAAGTCTTGTTTGAAGAAGGTATAGTTCATGAGATATACATCGATATAGTAGATGAAAACTGGGACTATATGATGGAAAATCCCTTAGAAGAAGAGTTTGTTGAAGCTGACATAACAGTTGATGGTTATACAGTCGAAAACATTGCAATAAGAACCAAAGGTA
>Ga0070724_10001060_pt1 | contig 17273 bp, 15 predicted proteins | sample tdDd001_FD_67278 | JGI IMG/M metagenome (GOLD analysis project Ga0070724, IMG submission 67278) | Marine sediment microbial communities from the Atlantic coast under amendment with organic carbon and nitrate - tdDd00.1 | ecosystem: Environmental > Aquatic > Marine > Coastal > Sediment | place... | reverse complement strand
TCTTCAATGATCTGCTGGATAAAATTCAGAGATTTTGTTTCGTTAACGTTCTCCTCATTCATAGTCTTGTTATCCATACTTCACTTTATTTTAGATGATACATGTATTGCCTGAGATTCTTTGGAATCTCGCCTTGCTTGATTGTCATACCCATGGGCATATAGCCTGGGCTAATACGAAATTACAATCGGTTTGAATTAACAAAAGTAGAGATTTTCCCTCAATTTACCGACCACGAATTCACGAATTAGAATATAATTAAGGCTTTGTGAGTTTTGTAGTGGAGAAAAGAGGGAATGATTAGCATATAATTTGTCGTTGGTAGCCGTTGATTTTTATTCACAACAGTAATTTGAAACAAAAGTGTTCATGAACTCGTTTCACTCGGTTGATATTTTTCATCAAGGCATTTTAAAATCATGAATGCCATCATTTGAAATTATTCTATGAATAAAAGTAAAATTAATTCTTTATGGAATTTGGTATAAATCAGTTGTTCTTGAATTTCGAAATTTGTTCTATATTCGCCCTGAAATATTTTTACAACTATGAAGGGAATTATTGAACTAGAGGGATTGGAGTTATACGGCTATCATGGCTGTTTTAAGGAAGAGCAAGTAGTAGGCAATAAGTTTACTGTTTATGTACGCATGGAGTACAATGCAGAGAAGCCTGCAGCCTCAGATGCTATTACAGATGCGCTCAACTATCAGCGAGCTTACGAAATGATTCAGGAAGAGTTTAAAATTAAATCTCATCTTTTGGAACATGTCGCTCAGCGTTTGTTGGATATGCTTTACGCTAAATTCCCCGAATTGGAGCATGCTACCGTTAAAGTCTCGAAAATGAATCCTCCTATGGGCGGGCAGATCGAGAAAGTGAGCCTGACTTTGAGTCGATAAGTTTTTGATTCTCTTTTATCTGCAGAAAGCGAAGAAAAAAAATAGCAGAAAAGGCTAAAAAAGTTTGTATAGTATTTTCATTATTACTTATCTTTGCATCGCTCTTAAGGAGAAAAGGGTCTCTTGGCCGAGTGGCTAGGCAGTGGTCTGCAAAACCATCCACGGCGGTTCGAATCCGCCAGAGACCTCAAATTAAAACCCAATAACACTGTATTTACAGGTTGTTGGGTTTTTTTGTGCCCAAAATTTCCCCGCATATTCCCCACAATAACTTAAATCTAAATTTTGAAGAATTCTAATCATTGGTTGGAATATCATGTTTAGGCTAGGTTCAAACCCAATAATGACTAAAATTTAGGTTTGACGTATATTTGATTTATTCGATAACCATTCCGAGGGAAGAAATGTCAACAATTATATAGAAGCTTTCTATTCTACTCTTGTATCTGGATTTCGCCCATAAAACATATTTTGTTTATAAGTTTCTTTTGATAATTTTGGTAGGCTTTAAGTTAGGTGTCAAATATAAATTCAATAGATTATATAGAATTTGATGATGGCAAATATGTGAACATGCACTCCTAAAAATAGCTGTGTATATTCACTTTTCTGAAAGTTGAAGAATAAATGACAGGATATAGCCATCTGTTGCTATTTATTACAAAACTGCACAAACCCTGAAAGATGATTGAAACAAAAGTAAAGGAATCCTTTTTAGACTTGTTCTATCATGATGTAAAGAACTTGCGATTGGCGAAAAGTAATAATTTGAATGTATTTACTTTGAAAATTACCAATAACTCATTTGCATATAGTGAATTAGTTGATTTGTTATCTAATCAAATATATCATTTTGCACTTTCACGTACAGAAGTTGAAAAATTAGAAAATGCTAAGGAGTATGGTACTCTAGTCAAAAAAGCAAAAGATAAATTAAGAAGGTATACCTCTAATGAAGGAGAATTGGGCGAGATTTTACTCTATTGTCTTTTAGAATCACATCTAAACGCTCCTAAAATCCTAACAAAGTTAGAGATTAAGACTGCAAAAAATGACTATGTTAAAGGAGCTGATGGCGTTCACTTATTGAAAGTGACGGATAATGATTATCAATTGATATTTGGAGAATCTAAATTGAATTCTGATTTACAAAAAGGTATATATGAGGCTTTTGCCTCATTGTCTACACTTTTGGCTGAAAATAAAATTGATTTTGAAATTGGATTGATTAATAGCCAATTAATCAAGGAGACATCTAATGAAGAATTATATAGTTTCTTAAAAAAAGTAATCATCCCAAGTGCAAGGGAGGATAATATAAATACAGATTATTCCTTTGGTATATTTTTAGGTTTTGATATTGATATTACAGATAGCGATTTAGATTTGTCCAATTCAAAGTTCAGGATTTATATTCGAGAGAAGATAAATAAACACGTTGAAGAGCTTACAAATTCGATAAATTTTCAAATAAACAAATCAGAATTTAGGGGTTATGATTTTCATATTTATATAGTTCCTTTTTCAAATCTAAAAGAGATGAGAAAAGAAATAATCAAAGAGTTAACATAATTATGAAAATAATTGATAAGCTAACAGAAGAAGTTTTGAGTAGTGAGTATTATTTGAATATTTTCAATAAATGCGCTTTACTCTCAGCAGATTACAATCTTAAAGTGATTAATTCAGAATATGTTTTATCAAAAAAAGAACTGAAAGATGCTTTAAGATTTGCAGATATTCTATCTAATTCAACAAGTTCAGATGCTAGAAATAATTCTTACCAAATAATAACCTATTTAAATAGTTATTTCAAAGACAATGAAATTTATAAAACTGTAGCCAAGGCAGTTTATTCTAAATTAGGGAATTTTCCTGCTATTGATTATTTAAATAAATACAATCAGAACAATGCAACTCTACCAATAATTAGAGCAATTGAAGTTGAGGCTAAGAAATTAATTCAGAAAGTGCCTGATACCGAAAATTACTTTTTTACCGATTCTCAATTTGAACTATACACTCAGTTGAGCAACACTCTAGAATACAGTTTTTCTGGGCCTACATCTATGGGTAAATCTTTTATTATAAAAGCATTTATAAAAAGGGTGATGAAGAATAGTCCACCAGAAAATTTAGTTATAATTGTCCCTACAAGAGCTTTGATAAATCAATTTACAATTGATTTGAAAGACGAAATTCGAGAGTTGTCAGAACGGTATAAATATAGAATCTTAACAAATTCAAATGTTAGTGATTTTACAGAAGATGAGCCTCATAACTACATTTTTGTTTTAACCCCGGAAAGGTTAATAAGTTATTTATCACAAGAATCAAATCCCCCTATTGGGTTTCTTTTTGTAGATGAAGCACATAAATTAACAAATGAAAAAGATTCAAGAAGTGTAACTACCTATACAGCAATTGAAAAAACGATAAAAAAATATGGGAATATAAAGCTGTATTTTTCATCTCCGAATGTATCTAATCCAGAAGTATTTCTAAAACTATTTGATAGAGTCAAGGTAAATAGTACATTCAAAACAAATGAATCACCTGTTTCTCAGAATCTCTTTTATATTGACTTATTGAATCATAATATTGAACTAATCCAAGGTGTAAATAATATTAAAATTGATAGTCCAAACTTGTTTAAAGAGGCAAAAAATACAACGGAATTAATACAGTTTTTAGGGCAAGGAAAAAATAATTTGATTTATTGTAATAGTAAAAGTAAAACCATTTCAGAAGCAAATGATTTTTCGAAAACGGTTTCTGATGTTCAATTATCACAAGAGCTAAAAAAAGCCATTCGGCAAATACAAAACTATATTCACCCTCAATATTATTTAGCAAATTTACTAAAAAACAGAGTTGCTTTTCATTATGGAAAATTACCACAGTTAATTAGAAACTTGGTAGAAGAGTTATATAAAAGTGAAGAGATTCGAAATGTGTTTTGTACTTCAACTTTACTAGAAGGAGTAAATATGCCAACTCAAAATATATTCATATTAAACAATAAGAATGGTCTTAAAAAGCTTAAACCTATTGATTTTTGGAATTTATCTGGTAGAGCTGGACGTTTATCCCGTGAGTTGTTTGGAAATATTTTTTGTATTCAACATGAAAGCTGTACTTGGGACAATAAAGAAATACTCAACAAATCAGAAATTACATTATCTCCAACTGTTTTAACTAAAATTGACAGGAACTTAAAGAAAATAGAAAAATTACTTAATGGTCAAGATATATCTGGTTCTCAGGAAGAAAAAGAAATTCTGAGGTACATTGCAAATATTATTAGTGTTGACACTCTAGAACTGCAATCAAATTATAAGAGTCCTGTTATTGAAAAGCTTATAGAAAAGAAGAAGGATAAGATTATTGAGCTTGCGAAAAGTAAAGTTAAGGATTATTCTATACCAGCATTTATATTAAACTCGAACCAGTCAATTAATCTTACCATTCAAAACAAGGTCTATATAAAGTTGAAAAAGGCAAATAAACGAGGTGGTGATATTAATTTGCCCAATAGCTCAAAAATTGACTATAAAACTTGCCTTATAGTTTTAAAGAAAATGTATAAGTTGTATGATTGGGAGCATGGGGAAAAGAAATTACAAAATATTAAAAGTCTCAAGTATTACGCTTTAATAATGAATCAATGGGTGAATGGGATGAGTCTAAATCAAATCATTAAACAATCATTAGATTATCATGAAGATAACGAGTTAAATATTCAGATTGATTACAATGAATTTGCTCCATTTATTAAAGGAAATAATAAGCATATCAATATTGTAATTGAAAATATAATTGAAAATATTGAGTATGTTCTTAGATTCTTATTTGAGAAGTATTTTAACCATTATCATCAAGTTGTTGTTAGCATTTTAGGTGAAGATTCATCTGGTGAAAATTGGGCATCTCTACTTGAATACGGTACGCAAAATAGAATAGCTATTGCGCTGCAAAATATTGGTTTGTCTAGACATACCGCTTTAAATATTTATAAGAAATGCAAACAAGCTCTCGTAATTGAAAATGGAAAACTGAAAAGTATAAATAAGGGTCTGATTTTAACTAAATTCACAAGTGGGACACTTGAGTTTGACGAAATAAGTAGAATACTATAAAAATAATGAAATGGCAATACGCGCTCATTGTTATTGCCGATTTTACAGTAAAATCAAGGTTAATACACCGCTTTTTAGCTTGCTGTAACTTGATAGGGAAGTAGTCCGCAACCAGCAACAAAACTATAGCGCCATACGTTAGCCACAAGTATTTAATTTAAATAGACTAAAATATGAGTTCATTATTAGAAACAAATGTAGCTGAAAGTGAAAATTATACTTCTGTTGATGAAATAAAAGATATCTTAACTTCTTATTGTTCAGATGTTGCTTTCCTTCTAGGGAATGGGATAAACAGATATTATAAGAATGACAGTATGTCTTGGGAAAATTTATTATTGTTTTTATGGAATAAATATTCAAAAAAAAATATTGAATTAGAAGAGATTGAAGACGGAATTTCTTTTACAGAATTTTATGATGCAATTGAAATACAAAATTATAATGAGAAACAATTTAGTTCTAAGTTGCAAAAGGAAGTAAAGGAAAAAATGTCTTCTTGGCTTCCTGATTTACACCAGAATAAGATTATTGATAAAATAATTGAGTTTGATGCTCCCATTTTGACAACAAATTTTGAAGATTTAATACCCAAATCGAGAGAGTTGAAGTTGTATCGATTGGGTGACAAGTTCACTCATCATTATCCTTGGGGATGTTATTATGGAAATAGAGAATTAGAAAATCCAACAGATGGATTTGGAGTTTGGTTTCCTAATGGCATGATAAAATATCATACCAGTATAAAACTTGGATTGTCTCAATATATGGGGAATGTCGAGAGAGCTCGAAAAATGATTCATGCTGGTTATGAGAATAATTCTTTTGTCGGAAAGAATCAAAATGAATGGATAGGTTATGACACATGGTTACATATCATTTTTAATAAATCATTATTTATACTTGGACTTGGATTAGAAGAAAATGAGGTGTTTATGAGATGGTTGCTCATAGAAAGAGCTAAGTATTATCGTAAATATCCAGAAAGAAAAAAAGAAGGTTGGTACGTGACAAAAAAAGAGACATCATCAAAAAATCATTCAGGAAAGAAATTTTTTCTAGAATCAGTTGGAATAAAAATGTTAGAAGTTGAGGATTACGATGTTCAATTTGAAAAAATTTGGGAATAATACCAGTGGCTAACAACACACGTACTATGTAATTGTCGCTTCTGCTGTGAAATCAAAGTTTGTAGCCCGCATTCGGCAACATAATCATAGCGCCATCCGTTACAGTGCATCACCTTCAAATCACAAGAATGAACTTCCAAAGCGAGAATGGAGAAAGAATAATTAAACAAACACAAAAAAACGTTATTAAAGTATCTCTAATTTTAATCTTAAACTCTTCCCTCCAATATGTACAATTATGATTTTTCTACACTAAATAGTTCCGATTTTGAAGAATTTGTATGCGATCTTCTAAATGCAAATGAAGAATCAAATCAATCAGTGATAAAATATAGGACATTTAAAGATGGTAAAGATAAAGGAATTGATTTTCTGTATTCAACAAGAGAAAACGAATTAGAAATAGTCGGGCAAGCAAAGCATTATTATAGAAGTGGTTTTTCTCAATTAAAACAAAAAATTAAAAACGAAGAAAAGAAAAAAGTTAATAAACTAAATCCCTCAAGATATATCTTTGCAACCTCTGTCGATTTAAATGTCGCTAATGTGGAGGATGTAAAAGAACTTTTCTCCCCTTACATTAAATCTTCTACTGATATTTATGGTAAAAGTGACCTTAATAAAAACCTAGAGAATAACCCAAAAGTATTAGACAGCCACTTTAAGTTATGGTTTTCAAGTAAGAACGTATTAAATAAACTACTTAATTACAGCATCGAAGGACGGTCATCCGAATTTATTGATACTGAAATAAAAAAACGATTAAGACTATTTGTTAAAACGAGACAATTTGGTCAAGCTAGAACAACATTATTGAAAAATAAATTTACAATTATAACTGGCGAACCTGGGATAGGAAAAACAACTATTGCAGAGATGCTGATATATGACTTTATTAAAGAAAACTTTGAGTTAACATATATATACGATGATATTAAGGAAGTTGAGCAAGTCTTTAAAAACGATGATTCTAAACAACTTTTTTATTTTGATGATTTTTTAGGTCATAATTCCTATGAAATTATTCGTGCAAAGAGTTCAGAAACTGCCTTGATGAAGATTCTTCGAAGAATCAGTAACTCTACTAATAAATATCTAATTCTTACTACAAGAACTTTTATTTTAAATTCAGCTGTTAATGAATCTGAGAAATTAAGAAGCCTTAATCTCAAGACTAAAGAAAGTACTATTGAATTGCACGCATATACAGAATCAATTAGAACTCAACTTTTACGAAACCATATAGAAGAAGCTGATATTTCAACAGATCATAAAACAATACTTTGTACAAAATACATCACTAATTTTATTGTAAAACATCCTAATTTTTCTCCGAGATCTATTGAATATATAACGTCAACTGGTATAATTGAGGGGCTAACACCAGAAGAATATCAATCTTTTATTCAGGACAATTTTAATAAGCCAAGTGAAATTTGGAAACATGCTTATGAGCAACAAATTTCCGATATAGATAGATTGTTATTAAATACTATGATTAGTTTTAGTGATTCAGTAGATATTTCGGAACTTGAATACGCTTTTATTGCAAGACTAAACTACGAAGTACAAAATAATAATTTTCGAAAACCCTTAAATCCATTTAATACAACATTAAAAAGGCTTGAAGGTGGTTTTATTATTAATGAATATCAGCATCAAAGAAAAACACCTCATTTCAAATTCATTAACCCATCACTAGTGGATTTCTTGCTCGACTATCTACGTAAAGAAAAGGATGAAGTAATAAGAATCGCAGAGTCAGCTTATTATTTACAGCAGTTAACATCCAGATTATATCAACTATTTGAAACAGATGTAAAACATCCTTTTTCCAAAAGTCTACAAGAGAGATTAGTTAATGAAGATTCTGATTTCATTAAAGTTGGTTCAAAGACTTCTGACTACTTAACAATAGTTTTTTTATTGCAAAAACACTCTAATGAAAAAAGCAAAGAAGAAATCATAATTAGGAATTTAGAATTGATAAATGATTGGTCATTTTTATTTGATGATGAATATCTAATCTATCAAATGGCTGAATTTCTTGAAATTATAGAATCTAATAATGTGATACGTTTTTTTGCCTTAGAAAGCCCAATGGTATTTACAATCCTTTTGCTCAATACCAATGAATTAGATGAAGCTACAGATTTGGTGGAGCTTATGCAAACCAAATTTGAAATTGATCTAGAAAAGTTTTTTCAACAAGAAAACTATACCAGTTTGTCTGAACACTTTTCTGAATTGTTTAATTACAAAATTGAAAATGAAATTGAATGGCTAAAAGAGTACTCTTACGATGAATCATCAGCTGATGAAAAAGAACAAGAAATAATTTCTCTTTTAGATGAATTTATATCAATAGGTTTAGAAATAGAGGTAGATTTTACTCCATTTAGAGAATTTAATTGGGTGGAAGTTGGTTTTGAGAATTACTTAAATGAACAAATGTTAAAAGACAACTAATCAAAAACGCATTGCAACATCTAGCTTTTGATCGGCGGTCGTGCTTGCACCGACCCAGATTGAAGCCTGTGTTGTACAACAATCCATCATAGTTAATTGCAGTTTTGTTATGAACTCAATGTTTGTAGCCCGCTTTACCCAATATAGGTTTCGGCGGTTTTTGAGAGGTAGAGTAAGAAATTATCATTTATAACTAATCAATCGGAAGTTCTATAAGGTTCCTTACAAGGGAATAGTGCTATCCGTTATGGTTCATCAAAGAATAGTAGCAAAGAAGGTAACTATTTGTCAGATGTCTAGTCAGTCCCTTCCATTATCAGGAATGATGATCACAGTTCTCTCTTGATCTTGTTGAAAATTATCTTTTCATAGAAGCCGAGGTGTTTAGCTAGCTTTTCCAAAGCATCCAATTTGATGATATGAAAATGCCTGGATAGAAATATTTAGGATATGATTTGAAGTATAAGGGGGAAGAATTGTATCCTAATGTATCATTGAAAGATTATTATGTTTTCGTCAATATAATGATTTGGGGATATTGTTATGAATAATACAATCTATCAGAAACATCAGTATCGAAAATTTAAAGCGAGAGATAAAAGTGATTAAACTGTCCTCATCTCGCTTTAAATTTTTTTGAAATATAGGTTATTTCGCATAAAGTTCGATGTAGCCACATATTTTACATTTATAAACTTTAGCTGCTTGATTAATTATTATAAAAGGTGTTCCAAGCTCATCTTGAAGACTCATTGTTCCTCCACAATTATTAATACAATGGTGATTTTCTGAATTTTGGCTGCATTTAGGCATGATAATTTTTTTTAAGTTTACATATTGATTTTAGTTTGAACCTCAATAAAGATAAGAGATATAGTTTATTTTGCCAATGTTAATTTGGTATAAATTGTTTATTGTGAGAGTGTAGTGAGGTGGTGTGGATCGTTTTTATTATTTTTAAAGTGAACTTAAAATATTTAATATGATACCTACTGAAATTGCCCCTTTGATTCTCGCATTATGCGGTTTTGCTTTATTTGTATTATTGTTTCGTTTTGTTGGTGCGTGGATGCTTAGAATAAACGATGTCATTTCTATGCAAGAAAAGATATTAGCAGAACTTCAGAAAGCTAATAACAGAAAATCTCATGATGAATAATAAGCCACATAAAGCCCATCACGTTACTATTGTAATTGCTTAGTGGCGGCAATGTAGTATTAGTCCCTTCCATAATCAGGTAGGATAATCACAGTTCTCTCCTGATCTTCTGTTTATTGTCTTTTTCATAAAATCCGAGGTGCTTAGCTAGCTTCTCTAAGGCATCCAATTTGTTGTAGAATTTAATTTTTGAGATTTGTTTCAGATTGCTTTGAATGTTAGTTTCGATTAGATCTATGGATGAAATTGCTGCTGCGACTTCAAAGGGAAGATCTGATATTTTTTTCAGGCTCCCCTCTTTGTCAAACAGTTCCTTCGGATTGAAAAGAATGATTCGTTTCAACTCTTGTATAATAGTGTCGATTGTAAGCTCGTTACGCTGAGAAATTTCTTTTTGGAGCTCTTCACTCTTGACTTAATATGGATCCTTATAAAGAGCTCGTGATCCTTGCTATTAATGATTTCAGGCTTCATTAATTATGCTCTAACTTGTCACTTCTGAAATGAAGCTAGAAGATTCATCTTTCATTCTGAGTTCAATCTCTTTTTTGGACTTGTATTTCCATCCACGAAACCACCACCCAAACACTCGAACAAAAATATAATAGATATGAGCCCACATAAATCCTGATTCCTTCATCATAGTATAAAATATGAGATCTGCTTCCTTGCGAGTTACTGGAACACATCTTTTGTATTGATACAATACATCATGAATCATTGATGCATAGTATGTATATGGTTTATAATTTCCTTCTCCAAACTGTTTGAGCTTTCCATCAAAGATGCCCCATGTAATATGTAGTAAATTCATTTTAGGAGTACATCCATCCCATCCATAGCCATCTGGATGCGAACCTTTGACTGTAATTGTTCCGTTATCAGATATACTGAGCCATATGAAGTCACATGAACGGTTTAGTAAAAGATTAGTAGTGTAAGTAAAATCCTCATTATGGACAAATTTCCAAACTTTATGTTTTCTGATTTTTAAACAACCGTTTTCATCATCTGTCGTCATTTCTACATTAGTCTTCATACTTTAATTTTTTTGATTCTTTCAATTATCTGATTTCTTATTTAGAGCTTGATTGTAAACTATATAATTCTTGACGTTGTCTAACGGATGACGCTATGTATAGCAGGTCGTTTTTTCTGTAAATCAAGGGACAACCATGCGAAAACCAACAGTGCGATAGCCGTAGAGTGGGTATTCACTGTAGCGCATAGTTGGCCGGCAACCGAACTCATCTGATTCGTAGCTACCTCCGCGCTGTATACGACCATGACCAGATTCAGGAGGGCCTTGCGGATTAATAAGAGGACTAACGCTATAATAATTGTCACTATACCAGTCGCTGCACCACTCCCAAAGATTACCAGTCATATCGTACAGGCCTAGTTCGTTGGGTGACTTTTGGCCTACAGGATGTGTTTCATGTCCACTATTATTTAAGTTCCAGGCAACTTCATCCAAATTATCACTACCGGAATAAGTATATCCGAGCGAATTATTTCCCCCACGGGCAGCAAATTCCCATTCTGCCTCTGTGGGTAATCGGCCTCCTGCCCATTTGCAAAATGCATTAGCCCCATACCATGATACACTAATTATCGGACAATTAGGCGTTGATGCATGATCACTTTTCTTGAAGTAAAAACTGTTGTTACTATATTCAACTGCGGAATAACCATACTCCATCTCAATGTACTTAACGTTGCCGAACTCACTGTCCTCATATCTTCCATTACTATTGCAGCTAATATCATTTAAAAACTCTATGAATAGGGCGTGGGTAATCTCGTACTTACTAATTTTAAAAGTATTTAAGGTTACAGTATGTATTGGTGTTTCACGATCGAGTCCATCGTTGCTGCCCATTTCAAAGCTTCCTCCTTGCACGCTTACTAATTCGTACTTGTTGGGTAATTCCTCTTCAACTACTTCTTCTTCTTCTTGCTCAAAATCAACATTATTATTACTCTTATTACAGTTTTGAAAAAATACAATAGTGAGTCCCAATAATAAGTAGCTAACTATTTTTTTCATGATATTCAAGGTTTTATATTTCATAAGACAGATTTGCACTGTATTCAAACATGCAATATCATAGTTTGAAATAGTCTTATATAGATCTATTTATGAATAGATAATTAGGAAGTTAGAGGGAGAACTAGGGAAGTGTATCGTATGACGCTAAGGTCACTTGATGAATATTTCAGCCAATATCATCGTAATAGTAAAATTAAAGCTTATTACTGGTGGAAACAAAATTAAAACAAATAGGTAAATTACTGGGTAGTAGTGATTAAGGTTGTATATGATAAAGGGTTTATGCTTGTGTTTAATGATTAATCCTACCAACATAGGTCTGGAAAGAGTAGTATTGTAAGGTTGTTATACATACTGATAACTATCATTGCTCTCTTATTTTTATTTATTCTAAAAAATACGACTAGTCACAAATTAATGAGATGCATCCTTGAACGTGTATTAGTCTATGTACTCGAACTAATGTACACATCTATCAGATTACAATATAGGATGCATCGATAGACACAAATACTGAGGATTTAAGTGTGTCCATGGCTGGCATGTTAAAATGAACACGTTTATACCGATAACAGGAATACCAGCCAAATAAGCATGGGTACAAAAGCTACGTCAAGCAGTATCAGTTAATTTTCCACACGAGATACGTGTCGTTAGAATTTGCCTTATAAGGTCAACTTAGCCCAAAGACACCTGATTTAAGCACAGGCTAAAGCCGTGCCACACAAGAGGGCAGGAAATAAATAGATCTTCTCTAATAAGTTCTTAAAAAATCGGCATGTATTAATGCTCTTGTTCGATATCAGAGTTAAACATATCGCGTGATAGAAGCCAGGAACCATCAGCCTGCTTTCTTCGGATTTCAAGATATTTACCGGAATCGGTAATAGAATTCCCTTCCTCAGGAGTGAACGTCATCGTATAGGTGCCACGGACGTATGCCATATCGCCCCGGCCCTCAATCTCAACAATCTCCAGGCTGAAATCACTAGTCGGGGGAAAAGCCTCGAAAAAGGCCAGTATATTGGCACGCCCTTCTACTTCCGGACTATTTGGGGGCATAAGCACGGCATGTTCGGAATAAGTTGTAATGAGGCTTACCCAATCATTAGAATTTACAGCCTCAACAAAAGACTTCGATACCGCCTTGATTGCGGCGATGTCTTCTGATAGTAAAGATGTGGATAGTGGAGTTTTCATGGTCGTATCCTTTTTTAATAAGCTAACACATATTCTACTGCCAATTTCAGCATTACCTGTAATTTACGACCTATTGTCCAGTAGGCAAAAAAATATCCTTCGCTGTTTCTAATCTTTTTCATAGAAACTGAGGTGTTTCGTTAGCTTTTATAATGCACCCAGTTTGTTGTAACGTTTTTTTGAAATACTAATATGAGGAAGTGTTTGCTTACATATTTAAAGGCTGATTATTGATAAGCTTTACAGGAGTTAAGATTTGATTCGACAGAGCCCCAATACAAAACCCATCTGTGAAATTCACGGATGGGTTTTTTCGTATCTATATATTTGTGTCTTATTCCTGACTAAGGATTTCTTCTTCCTCTTCTTTGTTTTTGCTACGCCCGGCCACCAGTTTGTTGTACTGCTCTATAAGCAGGTTGATTTGTGAGATTGTATTGGAGTATACCGTTTCGCTGCTAAGAGTGGCATGAGCTTCGAGGTGAGCCAGTAGGGTGCGGTAACTCTGAATGATCTGCTTACGTAATTCGATGGTCTTTATCTCAGGAGCATCGGCATCTTCTTTTATACGATCCAGGTAGCGGTTGTTGAAAAGGATGTTGGCCGTTTTCATTTCCTTCACCCAATCGGTCAGGCTTAATGTGGTGATTGCTCTGATGAGTTTGGGCTCGTTTTCCCACTTCTTAATCAAACTTTCAATTGTACCCGTCTCGGCCTGGTAGTTCATGCGACTGATGCCCGGGCCAAAGTCAGCCAAGGAGTCGGTTAAAACCAGTGCGGCTTCTTGTTTTGCCTGATCGAAATGGTAAGTGAAAGATTTTATTTGCATCTCAATACCAACAAGGTCACTGTCGCGTCGTGTATCAATATCCTGCAGTTCCAGGGTGATGGTAGATCCTAAATTAGTCTTAGACAGGGCGCTTAAAACTGTTAGTAAAGCAGCCAGGTCCTCGCATTGAGCTATTACCTTTAAAACTTCAGGATTATTTGCGTTTATAATCTCAATTAAATTCTTAATGAATTGTACGAATTCATTATTGCGTAGTCTTGGGTAATGAATAGCTGAAAACATAAGATTGTATTTAATTTTTAATAAACTATAATGAAGATATGTATTTTATGTCTAATGTGAAATGCTTCTCGTAATTATTTACTGTTAATGTTGTTGTTGTAATACGTTTTGTTTGTGAATGTTGATGTTTTATGGGTGATGGTATTGCGAGTTGAAAGTCTTGTGTAGGTCGCTGCAATTTGCAGCAAGATTTATAAGGGGCTTGTAAATTTTCCCGAAACATGCAGGAAGCTTTATAAAGGGTTTGTGAAGTCTCCTGCAGACAGCAGGGACCTTTCTAAAGGTCTGGCGATCCTTCCTGCAGTGTACAGCACTGTTTCGCTCATCCTCAGAAGAGTCCCTAATAATATCTTGAGCCTGTGAGGAAAGTGATTAGGTTCAAAACAGTCCTTCTTATGTTATAACACTAAAGGGGAATGCAGACAGCCCGACTTCAGCAGCCATAATTAAGCCACATAAAACCAACCGTTGATTGCTTTGATCATTGCATCTCATAACAGTTTTTTGTAACTTCTATAAAATTATAAATTTCACCTGGTTACCCTAAATACTCATCCGTATTCGTTGTGGATATTGAAAGCATACTGGAACTGATATCCGGCAATTTGTTCGGATTTATTTGTCATCAAAACCCCTCATTTTTAATGGAGATTAATGGCGAATGTATACAATTGTGTCCACGCTGTTCTGGTTTGCATATTGGATTTTTTATAGCTCTAATCTTCTTTTCTATTGGAAAGAAGAAGCGACTAAAATTTTCTGGATTAATTCCCAAATTAATTTGTTTAGCAGGTGTTACAATCATTTTTTTAGAATGGTTTTTAGCTCAATTGTCGCTTGTATCCTCAACGAGTATGAGTCGATTAATAACCGGGCTAATTGGTGGCTCTGTCCTTTGTATTCTTGCCTTACTTTACAATAGAAGTTACACTTACAAACTTAAGACAGGTATAAGTTTTACCTGGTCTTCAATCTTTGGAGTCATATGCCTTTCGCTAACTATTGGGCTAGCTTTATTTCAGATGAAAAGCTGGACTATAATCACCTTTATATTATTGTGCGTTGTTTTTATTAACCTGTGTTTTGTTTTACACTCTATTCTACTGCGTTTTTTTTCACTAAAAAAACTTAAACCCACAAAAACTTGATGGCATGAAAAATTCAGAATCGCTAAAATGGATTGACCTGGTATATATTATCGGGGTGTGTATTTTCTTCTTTAGTTGTATTGGTACGACTTTGCAAGTATCAAAAACGCTGAAGCCAGGACAAGTGGAAGCGAGTGCCGGATATATGCAAGCAAGAAGCTTTGATGAATTCTCTGAAACTCCGGTACAATTATTTGGTATAAATGGGCGGGTCGGTATCATAAATAATTTGGATGCAGGTATAGAACATACCTTTGATATTTCAGAGGGGAATGAAGGTGCGTTTAAAACAATATGGGGAGATGCGAAATGGCAGTTGACTAATAAAAATAATGAATTTAATAAACTTACATTTTCAACAGGTTTATTAAAGGGATATGCTTATGATGAAGAGGCTGAAATCCATTTTACATCTCTTCCTCTGTATTTTAGCCTGCCTGTAAATGATAGACTGACACCTACCTTTATGTATAGATACGGATTATTAAATGATGATTTTTTCCCTAATTCAGATAGTTTCGATAATCCCAGACATACTTTTTCTCTTGGATTGGAATACTGTTTAAAAAAGCCTGATCCTCAGAAGTGGACTCCCAAGTTGGGTATTGGCATTGGTACCATGAATTCACTCACTGGAGATCCGGATGGTGATAATCTTTTTCTAATTAGCTTTGGTTTTAAATTTACCTCGCCCATTAAAAAGTAGTTGTCCGTAATATTATTCCCTGGTCAAATATTCCAAAATCAGATAATTATTATGAAGTTTTGGATTAAAAAATAATTATCAAAGTGGAGGTGAAAATTAGCCGAATGAGAACCAGGTGTACTGTGTTTGTTCTGAAATATTTAGAGGTAGACGATTATAAATATGAATTTAGGAATATGTCAGTTTCTTTCGATAAAGCCCTGCTAAGCCTTAGGGGACTCTCCCTTGGAGACGCTTTTGGGGAACAGTTTTTTAACCCCCGATCCCGAGAACTGATCCCTTCCAGACAACTTCCTGAGGGGGTGTGGGATTGGACTGATGATACGGCTATGGCCATTTCTCTGGTAGAAGTGTTGAGGGATTTTGGTGTGATTGTTCAGGATGAATTGAGTCAACGCTTTGCCCAAAGGTACAGGCTGGAGCCCAACAGAGGATATGGTGGAGGGGCTCATTTTCTGTTGACTCAAATGGAAAAGCCAGGAGATTGGAGAAGGCTCTCTTCCCAGCTGTTCGCAGGAGGTTCTTATGGAAACGGAGCTTCTATGCGTGTTGCCCCACTTGGTGGTTTTTTTGCCGGAGAACCTGAACGGGCAGCTTTTGAAGCCCAAAAATCGGCTGTTGTGACTCATTTTCACGATGAGGGACAGGCTGGAGCAATGGCGGTTGCTGTCGCAGCCTCCTTAGCGGGGAGTGACAGGCAGTTTCACTTTTACGAATTTCTAAGCTATGTTCTGGAGTGTATCCCGGACAGCCTGGTGAAAAAGAAGATTGAACTGGCCAGTGAGATCCAACCTGGAAATCTGTCGGAAGCCATCAGTAAATTGGGTACTGGGAAGCAAGTTTCAGCACAGGATACCGTTCCTTTTTGTTTGTGGTGCGCTGCAAATAATTTATATGATTATGAAGAAGCTTTATGGCAAACTGTTTCGGGATTGGGAGATTGTGACACGACCTGTGCAATTGTAGGGGGAATAGTAGCTTTATCGGCTGGAAGCCTACCCCCGGAATGGCTGAAAAGAAGGGAGAGCCTACCCGACATTTAAAGGGAATTGGTCTGTGTGTTCTTTGGAGTTCTACCTTCATCAATATCCTGGTCAACACTAATCCTTTTACCTACTCATTTATCTGCAAATTCCCCAAAGGCTAGATATATTCTTGATATGGTCGATAAGCCTTCCGGGTGAAGTGGAGAAATATTAATTATACTGTAGTCTTCTATTATGCTCATTATTACAATTATATCTGCCAAGCATATTTCATTTAGGTGTTTTTTTTCGGTAAATTGAGTAGGCTTA
>Ga0070724_10001044_pt1 | contig 17394 bp, 15 predicted proteins | sample tdDd001_FD_67278 | JGI IMG/M metagenome (GOLD analysis project Ga0070724, IMG submission 67278) | Marine sediment microbial communities from the Atlantic coast under amendment with organic carbon and nitrate - tdDd00.1 | ecosystem: Environmental > Aquatic > Marine > Coastal > Sediment | place... | reverse complement strand
GCATCACTACAGTGAGTGTTTTGTTAAACATAGAGTCGCTAAGCCTTGGCGTTTTTTGCTGATGCTGAAGCTCTGTTACCGTCTAATGACTCGAGTACTGGCTGTATCACAAGCACAAGCCCATTGGATGAAAAGGGAAAAACTGACGACTCAGAATAAGCTCATTGTGATGGGGCAGGCAAAGGATGTGACCTCGTTTTTGATGCTGCCGGATAAGCCCATGGGCAAGCCTGTCGTACTCGGTGCCTATGGTCGCTTCGAAGCCCAGAAGGGGTTTGATCTCCTGCTCGAAGCTATGACTCATCTTTCGCCTGAAAAGGTTCAGCTCATGGTGGCTGGCGGTGGAGAGGAGTTAGAGGAGTTCGAGGCAAAATGGGCGAGCTTGCCTCATGTGCACTTTGTCGGTGAGATCCATGATGTGCCCCAATTCCTCTGTGGGTGTGATGCTGTGGTGATCCCGTCACGTTGGGAGCCTTTTGGCCTGACCTGCCAAGAGTCTTTAACCGCAGGAAAAGCCATTATCACCAGTGGCGTCGACGGACTCAATGAGCAGCTTGAGGAGATAGAATCATTGGGCCTGAATCGAACCGGAGACTTGATAAGACTTGCCGAGCTGACCTCTGAAAAAATCGTTGAAGCGATCGATGAGCTGATTAATCGCGCCGAAGCGCAGCTTGATGGTAATCAGGCGTCGAATGCGTCACTGGGCTTAAGCCATCAAGCAAGGCTGATAGTGGCTGCTCGTTGGCCGAGATTAGTAGCAAGGTGGCGTGAGGTATTAACTCTGCATCTGTGAGGATTTGGCCAGAGAAGGTCGCCCATAAAAAAGGCTCCTTCTGGAGCCTTTATTGAATTCATTAAGCGGAAATCTACCTTATTATTACTTGTGCTCAACGGCCAAATAGTTGATCAGGTCGATAAGTTCGCCCAGAGTGCGGACTTGTCCCATGTTGACGGCGTATTTATCGTTGACGATAAAAGCCGGAACACTTTGAATGCGAAACTCTCTTTGCTGGACGCGCCACAAGTCAATTTTGTCGTTTACGGCTTTGCTGTCGGCGATAGCATCGTATTTACTGATATCGTAACCATTGTCGGCAAAGACCTTCTTGATGTCATTACGATTATTCAGCTCAGGCTTCTCATGGGCACTGTGGTCGTGATCATGGCTGTGGCCATTGGCGCCTTCATCACCCTGAATAGCGGCGAACATAGCATGAGTCATCTTATCACCCGCATCCAATTCCTGAATAACGGCTAATGAACGCATGACTTCGGTACCAATTTCGCTGTTCATAAAGTCAACGTGCTTGCTATCGAACTTCACGTTTTTATTTAAGTTAGCTTTGATATCGCCCAGATACTGGGTTTCCATGTTGAAACAGTTATGGCAGTAAAAAGAGTAAAACTCAGTTAGCTTAGGTTGTGCACTCGGTGCTTTATCAGAAACTTGAGTAAAATGCTTACCTTCTACAAATTGTGCAGCAAAGCTGCTCAACGGTGCAACGGCTAATGTTAATGCTAGTGCAATATGTTTAATCAATCTTTTGTCCTCAAAAGTGACCTGCGGCTCGATCAAATATCGCAAGAGCCTGCAAAGGTGCCTGAAAAATTCAGCTAAATTTAGCATAGAAGCTTAAGCTTAATTATGACTGAAATTGGATCAGGAAACAGGCCGACTAATGTGACTTAGGTTGGGGTTTGAGGGAGATTTTAATATTTCTCTCTTAAAGCTTGCCAGGCTTCACACACTTTACGGAATTGAGCCGCGTCGCCATCGGGACGGTCAGGGTGCCACTTTAATGCCAGTTTACGCCATTGGCGTCGCACCTCTTTATCTGTGGCATTCATATCCAGTTCGAATACGGCCAGCGCCTGACCCTTATGCATCAAGTTTGGGTTGGTGCCGATATAATCTTCATAACGGTTCCAGAAGGACTCGAGCATCTCCTGTATGACATCGGGACAGGTGTCGTAGTTAATCCAGTTGAGGTAGTACTCTCTCAGTGCATCATCTTCTCTGAGGCTGGAATCTAAGTTGCTGGGGATGATTCGAAATATTTGTATCTCCATCGCTTTCACCTGGAGCCAGTGCTCTGGCAATAGCATCGCCTGGAGTTCAAACAGGGCATTCATCAATAGAAAATTGCGTTTGAAGAGGGCCTTTTGTTGGTCCTCGTCGAGATCTTGCATTAAGCCTTTATTCTGTAGTTCGGTAGCCAGGTGATGCACTTTCCAGCTCTTATTGGAAGTCTGTAGTAGGCTGAGCAGTGGCCAGATAAGCGGGTTATCGCCTTTGATAACAGAGATGTCCGCTACTGCTCTTGAATCAGAAAGGGCCGGCAATGTTGTTGAATTTTTGGCAAGTAGCATACTCAGAATCCATCCTCAACTGGCGATTGTTTTTATAACATTAAACAGACTATGACACAGAGAATTAGGAATACAAGTAGGCTGCGTCATTGCTCCATGCGTTACTCACGATAACTGCTCCTCGGCTCTGGTACCTTGCTTTCTTCTGCCTCCGATATCCCAATGGTAACTGAGTATTGAGACTACTTTTATTCATCTATCCGGTAGATGATTGAAGCTAATCGCTATTCCATATTTATGAATGAGAATACTGGCCGATTAATGCTTAAGGTAGGGGATGAAATTCAAACGATTATCATTTGATTTCCCCTCTTTTGGAACTAAGCTCAATGAATGAGGCTTTGCCATCGTTTCGATACGTGAGTCGATGGGGTTCATCTGCTGCAGAGGAGACGAAAGTGAATCCGAGTATCACCGCCCTAAAAAGTGTGTCAGCTTTAGGAAGGCTACAGTGCCTTAGTCATGCCCATATCTAACCCCCAAGCGCGTTATATTATCTTACTCTCAGTGTCGATTGGCTTACTGTTTTCAGGATTGATTGGTTACAGTTTTTACCAGAAAGAGACACAAGCCATAGAGGCGGATTTAAGAAGGGATGTCGATGATAAAGCGTCAGCCTTAGAGCGTGAACTCTTGCTGAAACTTGAGGTTCTATACGCGATTAAGGGCTTGTTCGACAGTTCTGATAACGTGACGGCGCAAGAGTTTAAAATGCTGGCGAGTGATTTCTTAACTCGTCATCAAGACATTCAGGCTCTGGAGTGGATCCCTAAAGTTGTTCAGGCGCAAAGGGATGCCTATGAACAGGCGGGTAGGCACATATATCCGGATTTTGAATTTACGGAGCGTGAGTCTCAAGGTCGTATGGTCCGAGCCTCTGAGCGTGCCGTATATTACCCTGTCTACTATGTTGAGCCTGTAAAGGGTAATGAAGTTGCCCTTGGATTCGATCTCGCTTCTAATGAAAAAAGATTGAAAATAATCAATAAATCAAGAGATTTAGACTTGTCTCTGGCAACAGAAAGCATCAGATTGGTTCAGGAAACCTCAGATCAACGAGGGGTGCTTGTTTTTATGCCTGTCTATGACGGAGAATCGGCTACCCAAGACAAGCGTCGAGAGAAGTTTGTGGGGTTTGTGCTCGGCGTTTATCGAATCGGTGATATGTTTGAAACCGCGGTTAGGCATACCGGCGTGCAAGGACTCAACCTGAGTGTCATTGATAATACCGGTATAGAAGCCGCTCAACTCTATGCCAACTTCCCCCCCGGCCAAGCTCAAGATAGGGCATTAATTGAGTTTAGTTATAGTAAGCCTTTGCGCCGTTTCGGAGGGCGCCAATGGACGCTGGTGGCCGCTCCCACACTGGGCTATGTCGCCGAGCGTAGAAGCTTACTACCCTGGGTGAGCACAAGTTTCTGCGTCTTGTTTGTAATGCTTGCCGGCACCTATGTCCATGCGGTCATAAAACATTCGGCTCTTATTGAAGCCAAAGCGCTTGAACGTAACCACGCTCTGCACAAAGCTAAGCAGGCATTGAAGGATAGCACCCTTATCGATGGGTTGACCAAGGTGGCTAATCGTCGGCAATTTGATACCCAATTCGAGACGGAGTGGTTGAGGGCTATTCGCGATGGCAGCTCGTTGTCGCTAATCATGATAGAGATCGATCATTTCAAGTCATTCAGGGAGGATTATGGTAACTGTGCGGGCGATCAGTGTTTAAAGGATGTGGCCAAGGAACTCTCGAATACATCGAGTAGAAAATCGGATCTGGTGGCCAGATATAGCGGGGAAGAGATTGCTATCTTATTGCCCAATACAGAAGAGCCCGCCATTTTGGCCGATAAGTGTCGCACGAATGTCGAAAAGCTATATATTCCCAATAAAAACTCTGCGGTTGCTGAGTATGTCACCATTAGTCTCGGGGTACTGACTATTATTCCAACTCAAAGATGCGATCCCGATGATTTTATCTCAAGGACAATCGCCGCTCTGATGGGAGCAAAGGAGTCTGGTAATAATCGTGTCATTATCGGTGATGAAGCCATCCAGGCTAATCAAGGCGAGATTCTCGATTTTAAATCCACTAAGGGTCATGCTCCGGAATAATCCATTTTCTCACACTGTAAAAGCTATGGGGATTAGTACGACTTTTTGATGGTGAATGAATATTGCTTTGACGAATAATATTTCGTTTTAATGTAAAAAAAATGTTAACTTTTAACTCTTCTCTCGTGTAAACTGTAGGTTAAATGCCTGTTTCGATGGATACATTTTCACGGTATGAATTTTTTTTCAAAGTACATTCTCTTAACCGCTATCTTGATTGGTCTAAGCCTTTCGGGTTATATGGGAATAAGTTTCTATGAAAAAGAGACTAAGGCGATTGAACAGGATTTTCACAAGGACGTCGATGATAAAGCGGCAGCCTTAGAGAGGGAGTTACTGCTCAACATTGAGGTGCTGTTTGCCATTAAAGGGCTGTTTGATAGCTCCGATGACGTAAGTTCGACCGAATTCAACCGAATTGCCCATAGCTTTCTGGTCAGGCATCAGGATATTCAGGCCTTGGAGTGGGCGCCAAAAGTACTCGAGAATCAAAGGCTGGCCCATGTGGATGCGAGACGCGTCGAGTTTCCCGATTTTGAAATTACAGAAGTTGGCCCCCAAGGGATGATCCGTGCCCTCGACAGGGAAAGCTACTTCCCCGTCTCCTACGTTGCGCCTATCGCGGGCAACGAGGTGGTCCTGGGGTTCGATCTCTCCTCCAGCAATCAAAGAGTCGAGACCATGGAGAAGGCGCGAGATCTTGATCAGTCGGTGGCATCACCTGGTATAAGCCTGCTTCAATATCACTCAAATCAGAAAGGGATCCGCATCTATTTGCCCATTTATTCTGGGGAGCCCACGACAGTCTTTAAGCGTCGAGAGCAGCTTCGTGGATATGTGCTGGGTGTTTATCGTATCGGTGACATGTTCGATAGTGCCATCAAGCGAACCTCGGCCCATGGAATCTACTTCTCTCTGGAAGATCGAACCTTAAATAGCGACAGCAGTCTCTACTCAAACTTTCCTGAAGAGCTCTCTTTGAACTTATCGCAACAAACGTTTGCCTATGAAAAATCACTGACTCGATTTAGCGGGAGGGAATGGTCGATCGTCGCCGCTCCCAGTTCGGGCTATGTTGCAGAGCGAAGAGGTAAACTGCCCTATATGATATCGATATTTGGAGGACTCTTTGTCTTGTTGGGGGCCTCCTATATCTATGCCATTTTAAGGCGTTCGGAGCTGATTGAGAGTGAGGTCGAACAGAGAACCCATGATCTCAATGAAGCCAAGCGTAAACTGGAAGAGCTTTCTCAAACCGATGGCTTAACTAAAATTCCTAATAGACGCTGCTTCGATGAGACTCTACAGGCCCTATGGCAAAAGGCGATTAGAGAGGAGTCAAAAATTGGTTTGATGATGATAGATATCGATCACTTTAAGCTCTACAACGATACTTATGGGCACCTCGCCGGTGATCAATGTTTACGTGAAGTGGCCCAGGCATTGAGTCAGACGTTGAATCTGAATACCGATCTTGTGGCCCGATATGGCGGTGAAGAATTTGTTGTATTACTGCCTGATACCCGAGACTGTCTCTCTCCTGCAAAGCGTTGCCAATATAATATCGAACGTCTGTGCCTTCCACATAATACCTCACTGACCAGTGAGTTCATTACCGTCAGTATTGGCGTTGCCTGTATCTCACCGGCTCAAGATTCGGATCTTATGGAGCTGACGACTCAGGCGGATCTGGCTTTGTATGAAGCTAAGAATTCCGGTCGAAATCGTGTCTGTTTCTTTAAGCCTAAACCTGTAGATATCTCCACTATCGGTCATCAAGAGAGTCATCAAGTCAGCCATAAAACGAGTGCTCTTTCACATAGATGATGAGCTAACACGCCCGTGTAAGGCTAGTCGTCATCCCGAAATCGAGGAGAGCTAGGGACGAGGTATTCGGTGTCCGGCTTAAAGCGCATAGATTCCGTATAAGCTCGCCCTTCACTTTACACTAAACGAGCTTGTCAGCGCGCTTTACTACCTGTCTTTCGATTACGCTGGATAAGATAAACATCAACATATAGCCACTTCCCAGCGCTAAGATCACCGCAACGACATTATCTGTAATTCGACTGTAAATATAGTAGCTGCCAATTAACGCCAGGATCCCGCTGAGCCTGATGATTAAACTCTGAGTAAACAGGCCGTGAGCCTTAATGAAGGCTAATTGATAGGCATTGAGCATCATAAACACGAAGAACATGGAGAAGTGCATCAAGACGGGAGCGGCCTTGCTGTACTGCGGTGGGAATACCCAGTTTACTATCTCATGACTGAAACAGAGCATAAGCGTAAAGAAACTGGCACCTATGATAACGGCAAGCTTATATACCCAGTGTTTTATCTGCTTTATCTGTTCAAGGTCGTTTTTACGCACGCAGACAGCGAGCTCAGGAAACACAAATCGGTATATGGGGAAGACAAATAACAGGGTCAGATAAGCGATGATGGGCCGGACAACAACCTGAAAGTCCCCGAGCTCATCTATGCTGAAATGGCCTATGGTCATCAGGACCGTTATATAGATCATCAAGATGCTTGCCCCGGCCTCGAGTGAAGCGGTGAAGCTCTTTTTCATGAAGTTGCGCAGGCCCGGGTCCAGATTGACCGAAGCCAGAGGCGTGGTCGCAATCTGTTTACGTCGATTGAAAAACATAAAGCCGGCCATAGCGGTAGAGGAGAGCATTAAGCTGAAAAATAGCGAAGCGATGGCGGTTTGCTGTAGCAGGTAGAAACAGGCAAGAAAGATCACTACCTGACTCAGAGGTTCCATCCAGGTGACTCTATTTGAGATAGTATACATACGGTACATGGCAATTTGATTGGTAAAATAGACTTTAAACCCCATGCCTAAGATGATCCCGACTAAGTGAAAATATTCCACATCAATATGTAATCTATGCTTGATGTAAGGCAGTACGACTCCCCAGGTGAGCAGCACCATGGCAATTAAGCTATAGCGAAAGATATTGGTGATATCTCTATCGTTTTGAGTCTGGGAGTAGCTGACCACCATGGAGGAGCGAAAACCTGTCATCAGGATCAGAGACAAGGAGATGATGTCGACGACAGTGTGATAGAGCGCGAGATCCTCTTTGGCAACCCACTGTGCTAACCAAATTTTAAATCCAAAACCAATCGTTATGCTCACGAGTGTTGCCCATATCCCGGCAATAAAAGCCCGCTTTACTCGTTCGATTGAGGTGGTTTGCATGGTGGTCCTTGATGAGTGAGAAGTTAACTGTAAAAAGTTGAGAGGGGAAAGCGATTTTAATCTTATCGTGCAATGAATAGGGTCAACAGCGTCACAGTCCAAAGATGTGACCTCAGTTCCCTCCTGGAAATCTTTATCATCTTCAGGGAACTTTTGTTATGCCTGCGTTTGTCATCTAGCGCCATCATCTAGTGTCATTAGTGGCATTTCACTGTAATCTAACCCTATCAATCAGTTGTGATCGAATAGAAGGTTTCAGCTTGCAAAGTCAATCGTCCACTGGCTCAGATGCGTCAGAGCTTATCAAGATAGCCACCTTCAATCTGTTCAACTTCATTGAGCCGCCAGGGGCATATTATGAATTTGAAAATATCTATACCCAGGAGCAGTGGCAGAAGAAACTGGATTGGATAGCGAATTATATTGATGAACACCAGCCCGATGTCATTGGGTTTCAGGAGGTCTTTACCCCCGGTGCTCTGGCACAATTAACTAAGCGTTGCGGGCTGGAATATTTTGCCGTGTTAGATCGCCCCGAGATTGTCGATGACTTTATCTATACCAAGCCCGTCGTCGCCTTGGCATCGCGTTACCCCATTACAGAGGTTCACAATGTCACCGTGGGTGATGGCTGGGCATCCATGATGGGACTACAAGATGATTTTGGTTTTAGCCGAAAACCATTAAGGGCGACCATCTCTCTGCCTAAATTAGGGGCTTGTGACTGTTATGTTGTCCACTTTAAATCTAAACGTCCGCTTTTCGATGCGCAAGAGCTTAACGGGCTGACGACTCCGCCTGCGGGTTCATCTGGCGGAAATGTTGGTCAACTCCTCTCCGTAGAGGCGCTAGCCCAGTGGGGATCGAGTATACAAAGAGGCAGTGAGGCTGTGCTGCTGCGTTATGCTATGGTCGAGCGCCGCACTAAAACGGGTAATCCCATGGTATTAATGGGAGACTTTAATGATATTTTGAGTGACGGAGTACTCGCCGCTTTGACCTCTGTCGATACCCGGATTAAACCCGACCCTCTTCTAGGAGAGATAGAACACCAACTGCGAGACCATAGGCTTAAAGATGCCTATGAGCTTTATCAATCGAGTCAGTACAGCCTTTCCTGTCAACAACGACCCGCAACACACTATTACTTTGCTAAAGGTTCTGTGTTGGATTACATCTTACTTTCGAGTGAATTCGATACAAAAAATAGTCGTAGTTTGGCAGAGGTGGGAAGGTATGAGACTTATGACAGGCATCTTATAAACCCAAGGTTTGAGCGCGATAGCCAGAGTACTGACCATGCACCCGTGATGATAACCATCTCAATTCGCCACTAATTTATTTGGATTTTCGACATTATGCTTGATGCCATTTGCCTGTTTGATGAAGATAAACCTGTCACCTATTCGGTGTTTAAGTTTCAAAAACTCAGCGATGCGGATATCGAACGGTATCGGCAATCTCTTATCTGCCCACAGTGTCATGGAAAAGCCTATTACCGTAAGGCGTCGCTTGACGGTAAAACCGCCTGTTTTGGCTCCCGCTATCATCAGGCGAATTGCAAAGAGTTTAAACCTTCACAGGCTAAAGCCAGGGAGGAGCAAGATGCTGTCGAGGTTAATCAACTGGTGGTCGATAGTGATGCCTTGATTATCGACTTCACCAAGCGTCCCTCTGTTTATGGAGTTAAAGTTAGTGGCAAAACTGTCACAAAGGCACTGCCGAATGAAGAGTTTAGCGAGACTAAGAGAGAGATAAGAGAGAGTGATAGTGCTTACAGTGTCGTTGCTGAGAGTGATAAAGATGATATCAGTAAGACTGAAAGCAAGAATCAGCCTAATTTGCCTGACGACAAGCGAGTATCAACTCAGGGGCTGGAAAAGCTTCTTCACAGCTTGCTCAGAGGTAGCGAACTGGCTGAATCAGATCTTTGGGTGTATACCGATGATAAGTATCGTTGGCGGGCAAAAAATCTGTTCGTAAACTTTGCCGATGCGGAGCCGACAGAAAACGGCGCGCCGCGTATGTATTGGGGTACAGTGTCCCATATCGATAAGGCGATGCAGTGGCTGAACCCCTCTGATAGTCGGGATGTCGGCATTCCGATAGAGGAATTTCAGACAAGTTTATTCAAGAGGTTCAATATTAAAGACCGCCGGGATATCGAAGGGGCGGGCATCATCCTTTTTGGTAAGTGTTTCTGGAATAAGGATAAAACGAGAAAGATCATTCAGCTATGGGGCAAAGACATCAGTCGGGTATTTATCTCTAAGCTTGATGATTAAGCTATCCGACAGCGTTTGATTTAGCAAAATGAAAACTCATCTGCAAAAGAGAGTGGCAAAACGAGAAACTTTGCCGCTGGCCTTATTCCTGGTCTGACTCGACATGATGAGCCTGTCATTTATCGGCAAGATTCTTCATCAAAGGTTTAATGCTCAACTCCTCTCAATAAAAACAGCTGCTTATCCCAACTTATCTCTCGTCTTTCCTTGCTGTTTGCCGATGACAATCAAGAGGGGAAGTGTTGTTAGACCCGCTTGGCATAGTAAATGCTTTAATCTGGATACTGGTTAGCATTCACAAGTCTCACGCGAATTGCTAATGAATAAAAGAGGAGAAGATTATGTCTTACACAGCACCAATGCCAAAGCAGCTGAACTTTACGGTTAACCAACACCTATATCAAACCTCTAACCACTATCGTTGCAGAGTCGACTACGTCATTAAGCTACTAGCGAGTAATGGCATGGCCGCCAATCACCAATGCCTTAACTATAGGGCGGATATTATTAATGAAGAGAAAGACTTTGTACTCGGATATAACTAAATCTCGACCTTGAGGTGTGGAGGTGCGAGGAGTAAAAGGACGAGGAAGAGGGATGGGAAGAGAGGTATTCTCCTGGTCAAAAATGACGAAGATTGCCTCTGTTTTTCTATTTGAAACAGAGGAATAATCTGCTGATTCCAATTTGCTCATCATTGATGCTTGTCACTCTGGTGGTTTATAGTTATTAGCTCTGCTTCTTTGAGTTAACCTATTGGACTGTAAAACTAAAATTCCAGATTATTTGAAACCAACTCTGGATGTTTACTGCTCAGTGAGCTACCTTGGTCAGCAATATTTTTTGAGTGTCAGTCCATAGGGCTTGGCTTTTGCCGGCGCGAGTCTATCTTGAGCCGATTATGGTTCGCCATGGAGAATCTATGCCTTCAAGTTTAGTTAAGCTTGCCGTCACCACCTGTACCCTTTTAGCTATCGGTAGTGGGATAGGGATCAGTGCATACCTTAATTCTGAACATAGTGAAAATCATGATCATCTACTTCCTTTAGTTGTCGGTTCCTGGGTCAAGATCCCCGGTTTTTGTGCAGGAAAAACGGCTTACCAGGATCAGATGGATATAGTGAGTAAGCAGTCGATGATGATGAAAGGAGAAACTCTGGAAATCGTCAACTTTCAGTTGACCAATACCTCTCCCATAAACCTGACCTGTGAGACCATAGGCGAGGTGGAGCTGTTTGCTCAAACCTCATTTATTGCCGACAAGTTTTCCCGTTTTTATGTCGGGAAAGTCTCGGGCTATAGCGTGATGAAAGAGGTAAGCCCAACCGGAGAATTGTGGTTCAAATTAGACTCCAGGCTACAAAAGAAGCTACAAGCGATGAACAAAATGAATAATCGAGCAAGAATATAGGTCTTGTGTCTATCTTTGTTTCTATGAGCGGACAAATCAGATGGCCACCAATCTCATGCTTTATCTATTCCCCATCTTTTATGTTTGTTCGCAGGCTCATCCCCTTTCCTATCATTTTCCATACACTTACGGCATTAATTTTAAGCCCTGAAACTGGGTCCTCAATATTAGCGTTATTGGTTAAAATTCAAGCCCGTTTCAGGGAGTTAATTATTGGCTTGAAACCACTTTGTGAACTAGATTTAAGGGAGGTAGGAATCGCTCCTTTTAAGGTTGTCGATGGCTACCATAATGGAGGCACTTGGTAATATCACAAGGATAGGAGTGGAGCTTGATATTCAGTAACCGACTAGGCGATAGGGATAAACGCTTTTCTGGTTTTAATCGACTGGTTCGGGCTCGTTTTTTTGCGTTATTTATTCCTCTGACCCTGCTAAACATTGCCGCTCTAATGTTGGCAAACTCCCTCTTTATCAATGTCGAACAAGCTAAACAACAGGCGCTGGTACAAGCTGGTATAGAGATTGGTACCAACTTAGCTCAACATGATCTGGCAACGGTCATGTCACACCTGGAGTTTTTAACCGCTAGTGAACATGTTGAACGTTATTTGAATAGTGGCATCGATGATAGTAAAACGCATATCGAGAGGGAATTTCTTAATTTAGCCAATACCAGTCAACTCTATGATCAAATTCGTCTTATTTCTCCCTCCGGCATGGAGCTGGTTCGCATCGACTATTTCGATGACCAAGCGGTCGCCGTTGTCCCCGATTTATTGCAAGACAAGTCAAAGCGCTACTACTTTCAGGAAACGGCTGCTATTACCGCCGATAAGATGTATATCTCGGCGCTCGATCTTAATGTAGAAAATGGCGTTATCGAACAACCTCTGAAGCCAATGATCCGATTCGCTAAGCCACTACGGGATAAAAGGGGGGAGCTAAGAGGGGTTATTGTACTGAACTATTTCGCCAGTTTATTGCTCGACAAGTTCAGGAACCAGATGATGCTGGTTCCGGGAGAGGGGGCACTGTTGAATAAGGATGGTTACTGGCTATCGAGTAAAGATCCCTCTCAGGAGTGGGGGTTTATGCTCGATCATAAGCAAAGTTTCGGTGCCGATAGCCCGGCGCTTTGGCAGGCCATATCTCTGGCAGAGAAGGGTAGCGTTGAAAATTCAGATGGCCTGATTACCTTCGCCACCGTGCACCCTATTAAAGACATTGATAAAAAAGTGGCCAACAGAGATCACTTTATCGATGAGTGGCGGATTATCATAGTTAATACCAACCAAGTGCTGGGCCCGGCATTATTATTATCGAAGATGGAATTTTTGTATCCGGCATTGATCATCTATCCTATAGGTTTGATACTCCTATGGTTTTGGGCCCGAGCTTCAGTCGGACGGAAGTGTGCCGAGCAGGATCTCAAAAACCTCAATAAAACACTGACCTTAAGAGTCGCGGAGCGCACGCGAGAGCTCGCCGTCATCAAGGATGTGACGATTCTCAGTATGGCAACTCTGGCCGAGACTCGAGATAACGAAACAGGCCAGCACCTCAGACGGACACAAACCTATGTAAAGCTGCTGGCAGAAGAGCTACAAGATCATCCAGATTTTCATTATTTTTTGTCGGACAAAAATATAGATTTGCTGTATAAGTCTGCACCGCTTCATGACATAGGCAAGGTGGGAATACCCGATGATATCTTACTGAAACCCGCCAGACTTACCGAGTTTGAGTTTGAGATAATGAAACGACATACGACCTATGGCAGTAACGCGATTAGCTCATCTATCAATACCTTAACCAATGAGCTAGCAGAAAATGATGGTCCTACTTTTTTACAATTTGCTCAAGACATTGCCCATTATCATCATGAAAAGTGGGATGGGAGCGGTTACCCAAATGGTTTGTCAGGAGATGATATTCCCATTGCGGCCCGGATCATGGCGATTGCCGATGTGTTCGATGCACTCTCATGCAAGCGGGTTTATAAAGAGGCTTTTGGTCGTGATCAGACAGAAAGCATAATGCTCGAGGGGCGCGGTACGCATTTTGATCCAAGATTGATCGATGCCTTTTGCAGGATTAATGATTCATTCTGGGAGGTCAAAGCCCTGTTTGAAGATGACCCCCCTGAAGTCACGAATGGCTGCATTGAACATTTTCCAGTGGAGTATTCTCAACTGATTAATTTTGGTCAGGGTATTTAAGGACCAGGAGAATCTGGCCCTGTCATCTTTTCTTAGTGAGCTTCTTTAGCAAGCTTCTTTTTTAGCGAACTGGAGAATACGCATTCACAGATTTCCTGAACTACAATTTTAAATGAATTGAGTTCAGCATAGGTATGGAAATGATAAAGAAACTGTCGCTGTTTATAGCCTTTGTTGGTGTTGCCACCTTTCTTTTCGTGGGGGCGCAAACTTCAAATGAGGCATTTACAGCCCCGATTAAGATTGCTATGTCCACGACGCCATTAAGTTCACCGTTAATTATTGCTCAAGAGTTATCACTGTTTGATAAGCATAAGGTTCACGTAGATCTATTACCTGTACGGGGTGGCCATCGTAGTTTCACCATGATGAGCAATGGCGAGGTAGATCTGGCAACCAGTTCCGAATCTGTGGTGATGTTTAATAGTTTCTTGCGTCAAGATTTCACCGTGCTGGCTAGTTTTGTCGAGTCGGATAACGATCTTAAACTTCTCACGTTAAAAAGCGCCTCCATAACAGAAGCTAAACTACTGGAGGGGAAAAACGTAGGTATGGTTGAGTCCAGTGCCAGTGAGTTTTTTATCTACGCGTACATGATCTTAACTGGTAATAAAGAGATTAAATTTAATCGTGTATTTATGGATGCATCAGAGTTGGGTCCAGCCCTGTTGTCGGGCAAAGTTGATGCCATCTCAATTTGGGAGCCCTTGGGTTATCAGCTTAACAAGGCGTATGGCGAACACATCAGCCAATTTCAGACAAGGGGAATATACAACCTCTCATTTAATCTGGTTGCCAAAAAAGCCTCATTAGAGAATAACATGGAGTCCTATGTGAGAGTTTTGGCTGCCATCGATGAAGCGCAAAGTTATATTGCCGATAATCCGAAGAGAGCTAAGAGCATCGTCAGCGACTTTCTTCATATTCCGATGAGCGAGCTTGAATGGGGCTGGAGTGATTACCTGTTTAGGCTTTCATTGAGTAATGTACTGCTGTCCAATCTACAGACGCAGGCAAGGTGGGCGATAGCAACAGACTCAGTAGTCGAGCCGAAAGGGATCCCCGACTTCAGGTTGTTGATCGATGGCAGAGCATTGGAGCGAGCGGGAAACCTCGATACACATCTTTGAATACAAGACTTTTGCAGCCTGATTACCCTAGCTGAATAGTTTGATGAGCCGATGGGGACAAGATAATTACATAAATTGAGAACAAGATGAAAGTAACCTTACGTCTTAAAATATTACTGGTAGTGAGCCTAATGCTAACAAGTCTCATCTTGTTTTCTTTTGTCACGCTTAAAGAGATACAGATGCAGACCAACTCGCAGTTGCATCTGGTCAGCGACATCGAGCATAAAATTGATCTGATGAGCAGTGAGCTGTGGCTGTTGCAGCAATACCATGATGAGGATGCACTGGCTCAAGCCCGTGTCGCCCATGAAGAGCTTAATGCTTTATTAGATGAGGGGCAGTTCAGTCACAACAGTAAAAATACCATAGTCGCCAATTTAGTCAGAATGAACGCTAATATAGGCGCTCTGCTCGATCTGTCTCAAAAAGATCTCGACTCTCAATTTCGCCATGGCATTACCTCGCCTTCCGGTATGCTGTCTGCGCGGTATAACATGACCATTCAATCGATGAATGAGGACCTGGGGAAGTTAGAAAGGCTGGCAATAAAGGATTCTGAGTTATCACAACGAAAAATATTATATGCGGTCGTCATACTGCTTATTATCGGCTCGGCGGTCGTCCTTATACTCACACTGCTTACCCTCAAATCATTCAGTACTAACCTCAATGCATTGAGCCTTGGGATAAAAGATCTGACCAAGGGAAACCTCAATAGCCGTATCGAGGTTAAGGATACCGACGAACTTTCGGTACTTGCCCAGCAGTTTAATTTAATGAAGCGATCCCTGGAGGAGACAACGGTTAAGAAAGAGCAGCTACAACAGGAGGTTGAGCGTCAAACGAAAGAGTTGCAGCAACAGCGTGAAGAGTTTCAGCACCTGGCCAATCATGACAGCCTGACGAGACTGTATAGCCGAGGGGCATTTGAGGAGCAGATGGAAACGGCAATTGCTCGCTGCAGTCGTACTAATCAGAGCGCGGCACTGCTTTTTATCGACCTGGATAGATTTAAAGTCATCAATGACAGTTATGGTCATGCGGCCGGTGATGCAGTCTTGATTAAGATCGCTCAAAAGCTGTTACAGACGGTGCGTTCATCAGATATTACTGCCCGAATTGGGGGAGATGAATTTGTTATCTGGTTAGAGCCCATCGAAAATGCCACACAGGTGATAACCGTGATCCACAAGCTGACCGAAGAGTTAGCCTTACCCATTCAATATCAGGATATTGCTCTTTCGGTTAATGCGAGTATCGGTGTGAGCTTCTTTCCTATAGACGCCATAGAACTGAGTAGCTTATTAAAAGTTGCCGATGACAATATGTATAAAGCGAAAGAGGCTGAAGGCACCACTTTTCAGCTGACTAACAAGGCTGCTGTGGGGGTCTCCGGTGCCAAGAGGGCATAGAAAGAGGTTCTGGAAGCTAGAACCTAGGAGCTAGAAACTAGTAATTAGAACCTAGGAACTACCCCCTAACCTTGTCTCGTTTCAGTACCTTCTGTAACTTCTCACCAAATTGATACAGCGCTAGGCCACCGATGACGAACAGAGCACCTATGATCAAGGTATCGTTAATCACTTCGCCATTTAATGTGGCGCCTAATGTCATGGCAAAAACAGGTGTGATCAAGGTAACCAGGGCTACCGTGCTGGCTTTGAGGTTCTGCAGTACATAGAAATAGGCGATAAAACCAATCAGAGAACCGAAGATGCCCAGATAGACAATGGCCCAGATTGATTTCATCTGCCATGTATCGACCGGTAGAGTCCCGTCAAAGAGTAACCAGGCGAGTGTGAACATTGGGGTTGAAAACAACAGGGCGCCGACTGTATTTGCTATGGGGTGAATATTAATTTTCACCGTTTTTATTAAGACACCACTTAAGCTGAAAAGAAAAACAGCGGTCAACACCAATATCAAGCCAATCCAGCTATCAGAGCTCAGTGAGAGTTTAGAGGAGCAGACAATACCCAGTCCAATAAAAGCCATGGCCAGAGCCAGTAATTTAGCCATCCCAAATTTTGGTTCATCGAGGAGTTTCTGAGCTAATACCCCGGAGATTAACGGTGACAGCCCGAATATCAACGACATGGTTCCAGATGCTAAATAACGTGCGGCAAAATAGCTCAATAACATGCCCCCGACGATACCTATGGATGAAAAGGCATATAGCTTAAATGCAGTTTTAGTCCAGGGTAATCGGATGCGAAAAAGCACCAGCAGCAGGCTACCCAATACTAAGGCTAGTACCATACGTAATAACACGGCCATGGTCGGGTGAACCGAGGCGCTGCTCCATACTATGCCAAGAGGCGTCGTTGACCAGATGAGAACGACCGACAAGAAAGCGAACGGCACCATCTTCGGCAGTGGAACTGGGCTGTGCATTGCTGTTCATTCCTCATATACTTGCCTGACTTTACTTGCCTGATTTTTTGGGGGGGGCAAGCTGGCAACGGCTTTAGGTTTTAGTCAAAGTTAGGTTTTAGATAAAGAGTATCGAGCCATTTTACTGGTAGAGCTCAGATGCGGTGACAGGCTGTATTTTAGTCATTTCCCACTCATAGAGAGTCGGGTAATACTGATGTTCGAAGCGATAACTGTCAACCTTTCTCTATCGAGGACTGGCGTTTTTTTTGTTA